>ENA-ORCY01000025-ORCY01000025.1-marine-metagenome-genome-assembly--contig:-NODE-25-length-141165-cov-4.878636_pt1 | contig 141165 bp, 139 predicted proteins | sample MGYA00248634_ERZ508507 | MGnify/ENA primary metagenome ERZ508507 (study PRJEB26178, sample SAMN06266269) | marine metagenome | isolation source: Columbia River Estuary | place: USA:Columbia River... | reverse complement strand
TGGCCATTTCTCGCCAATCGAGCACCTCATCGCCCTTGGCGACGATCGCCATGGTGTTTGTGGGAACCACCTCGGCGGGAACCTCAAGGGTCCTGAGTGAGGCCAGGTCGCCCTCGGTGAACGTCATGTGTTGTGACGCGTCGTGCCAGAGCGGATACGTGCCGACCAACCGATCGCCGTGGTTGTAGGGCGCCACCGCTGGGTTAATGACCACACTGGGCCATCCTTTTGCACGTGCGAGTGCTGTGGCGTAGTAACCCCCGAGGCTCGAGCCCATGACCGCCGAGTGGCTGGCTGGCCAGTCTTGGACCAATGCCTCGATCTGCGCCATCGCCTCGACCGGTGAGGGCAAAAGGGCTGGGCAGGCCCAAACCACATTGGGGTGGTTTTTACTGACCCAGACGGCCATTTGCCTCGCCTTGATCGACTGCGGCGACGATCGAAACCCGTGTAGGTAGAGCAGGTGTGTGGTCCGCATGAGGCCTCCCTTGGTAGCGAATGGCAGTGAGCGAGGGGGATTGGATCGGCGCGCCAAACCGGTTGCCAGGGTCGATAATACTGGCATGTCTGTGGTTATCAAAAATTCCAGCTGGTCGCATCGTCTGGCACCTTGGTTCGTCGGATTCGACGGCCCGCTCATGGCCGCTGTGCTCTGCCTGGCCATCGCAGGTTTGGCGACCATGTACTCGGTCGGGTTTGATCACGGCACGCGATTCATGGATCATGGTCGCAACATGATGATTGCCGCAACGGCGCTGTTTTTGGTGGCTCAGGTGCCGCCGCAACGGCTATTGACGGTTGCGGTTCCGATATATGCCTTCGGCGTGGCGCTGCTGATTGCCGTCGCGCTTTTCGGGTTAACCAAAAAAGGCGCGCAGCGTTGGCTGAATATCGGGGTTGTCATACAGCCCAGCGAGATCATGAAAATCGGCATGCCTCTGATGTTGGCATGGTGGTTCCAGCGACGCGAAGGGCAGATGCGGCCACTCGATTTTCTGGTCGCCAGCTTGATCTTGTTGATACCCGTCGGCCTGATCGTGACGCAGCCTGATCTGGGGACATCGCTCCTTGTGCTGGCGTCCGGTTTGTTTGTTATTTATTTTGCAGGGCTGAGTTGGCGCTTGATCATTCCGCCGCTGGTCATTGGTGTCATCGGCATCATCACCTTGATCGTCATGGAGCCAACCCTTTGTGTGAAAGGCGTTGACTGGGTGGTTTTGCACGACTACCAAAAACAGCGGGTTTGCACGCTTTTAGACCCTTATCAAGACCCGCTGGGTAAAGGTTTTCACATCATTCAAGGGATGATCGCCATCGGCTCGGGTGGCATCCTCGGCAAGGGGTTTATGCAGGGAACGCAAACCCACTTGGAGTTCATCCCCGAGCGAACCACCGACTTCATTTATGCGGCGTTCAGCGAAGAGTTTGGTCTGATTGGTACCACCTTTTTGGTAGTCGGCTTGGTCTTCCTCATTGTGCGTGGTTTGATGATTGCGATGGAGGCGCCGACCCTGTTTTCGAGATTATTGGCGGGTTCATTGACGCTGAATTTCTTCGTTTACGGTTTCGTGAACATGGGAATGGTGAGCGGAATTTTGCCAGTTGTCGGCGTGCCGTTGCCGTTCATCAGCTACGGCGGCACCGCGATGGTGACACTCGGGATCGGTCTTGGAATCTTGATGTCAATTGCCCGCACCAAGCGCCTCATGCAACGCTGACTATGACCATGCCAGACGCCATCGATCAAACGACGCTGGGGTTCATCGGCGTCGGAAACATGGGCATGGGAATGCTAACCCGATGGCGGTCCCTTGGTGGGCGAGCGATCGTCTTTGATATTGATCCTCAGCGTTTAGTGGCTGCGGCGGCCATTGGCGCCCAAACCGCTGGATCTGCGAGGGCGGTGGTTGACGACCTGCCCCCGGGTGCGCTTTTGGTGGTGTGCGTTGTCAACGGTGATGACTGCCGAGAGGTCCTTTGGGGTCCGGGCGGCGTTTGCTCGGGGAACCACCGTCAGTTAACGGTTTTACTCACGCCGACTTTGAGCCCGGAGGACGTCCAAGCATTCGCCTGTCGTTTAGGCGAGACCGGCATTGACATGATTGATGCCCCAATGTCGGGCGGGCCCATTCGAGCCGCAGCGGGTACGATGAGTTTGATGGTCGCCGGGCCCAAGCGACGTGCCTGGTGGCATGTTCTGGCCGCATTGGCCCACCCAGTGTTTGACCTGGGCGAAACCGTCGGCGATGGCGCCAAAACAAAATTGGTGAACAACCTGCTGGCTGCCGTTAACTTGGTTGGGGCCGCGCAGGTGATGACCCTGGCTCAGCGGTTGCAACTAGACCCCGTGCAAACCTTGTCTGTCATCGCGCAATCCAGCGGGCAGAGTTGGATCGCCAGTGATCGCCTTGAACGCGCATTGGCGGGCGACAGCACCACTCGGGCCCACATGGGGTTGCTGGCAAAAGACAGCCGATTGGCGATGGAAGCGGCCTCACAGGTCGGCTTTGAGCCAACGCTTGGGGCTTTGGCGCAGGCAACTTTCGCTGAAGCGATGGCGCGTGGCCTGGGTGATGCGGATGACAGTGCGATGTTGTCTTTCGTGCAAACCCTTGCTTCAGCTAAGGGTACGCAAACTTAAACAGTTCTTTCTACAATAACACCATGATTTCACGCGAACCCACCTTAGCGCGCCTGGCAACCGCACACGAAACCTTGTTGGCGCCCCATGGCCTGACGGAGACCCATTTGCGCCGAGCGCTCGGGGACATGCTGGCCACTGGCGTTGACGACGCCGATTTGTATTTCCAATACACCCGTGCGGAGGGGTGGAGTCTGGAAGAGGGTATTGTCAAGAGCGGCAGCTTTTCGATTGATCAAGGCGTAGGTGTTCGCGCCATCAGCGGTGAAAAGACGGCTTTTGCTTACTCTGACGATCTCTCATGGACGGCACTTCGTGACGCTGCCCATGCCGTTCGTACCATCACTAACCAGGGCGCGCAGCAGCGCGTCAAGGTGCCTGCAAAGCGCATCGCCAAGGCGCGGCAGTTGTATCTGCCAACCGACCCAACGCGCGCACTGGACAGCGCAGCCAAAGTGGCGTTACTCGAAAAAGTCGAGCGATTGGCGAAGAGTCGTGATCCCCGTGTGGTGCAAGTCATGGCCAGTTTGGGGAGCGAATACGAAGTGATTTTGGTCGCTCGCGCAAATGGTTTGATGGCCGCCGACGTGCGCCCGTTGTCCCGCTTGTCGGTCACCGTGATTGCGAAGCAAGGCGAGCGTCGGGAAATGGGTAGTGCGGGGGGCGGCGGACGTCTGGGGCTCGACATGTTCGACGACGCCTTGGTTGCGCAGTATGTTGACGAGGCGGTTACCGCGGCCTTAACCAACCTCGATGCGCGTCCTGCGCCTGCCGGAGAAATGACGGTCGTGTTGGGTTCTGGGTGGCCGGGAATTCTGCTTCACGAGGCGGTTGGGCATGGCTTAGAAGGTGACTTCAATCGAAAAGGCTCCAGCGCGTTTGCTGGCAAGATCGGACAACGCGTGGCGGCCAAAGGCGTCACTGTTTTGGATGACGGCACCATCGCTGACCGGCGGGGCTCGCTCAATGTCGACGACGAGGGTCAGGCGACGCAGCGCAACGTCCTGATTGAGGACGGCATTTTGCGGGGTTACATGCAGGACAGCATGAATGCGCGCTTGATGGGTGTCGAGCCAACCGGAAATGGGCGTCGTGAGAGCTACGCGCACGTCCCCATGCCCCGCATGACCAATACCTACATGCTTAGCGGCGATAAAACGCCCGAGGAGATTGTGGCCAGCATTGACAAGGGTTTGTACGCCACAAACTTTGGCGGTGGGCAAGTTGACATCACTTCGGGGAAGTTCGTGTTCTCGGCCAGCCAGGCATGGTGGGTGGAAAAAGGGGTGCCCCAATACCCCGTGAAAGGTGCAACCATTGTGGGCAATGGCCCGGATGCACTCACTCGCGTCAGTATGATTGCCAACGACATGCGCTTGGACTCGGGGGTCGGTACCTGCGGAAAAGAGGGGCAGAGTGTGCCAGTGGGCGTCGGGCAACCAACGCTTCGGGTGGACGGTCTAACGGTTGGTGGTACGGCTTGATGCCGACAACAGCCATGGCAAAAAACTTGTGCTATATTCAATTCCTATGAGCAATTGGTCGTTTTTCTTTGGTTACTTTTTTATCTCACGCGCATTCGGCGGTCGAGAGAAACAAGTCTGAGCCAAACGACTTACTCCGAACAAACCGCCGTCCACCGGCGGTTTTTTTTTGTTTTCCCACCAGGCCTCTGAAGGCCATTTAAAGGATTCGAAATGACGGTAGCAAAAAATGGCATTGCCAAGCAGACGACCAACGAGTGGTACAGCCAGGTTGATCGCACCAGCGAGACAGATGATGAGCGTATTCACGGGATCAACATCTTGCCGCCGCCAGAGCATTTGATTCGTTTCTTTCCGATCGCTGGGAGTGCTGTCGAAAAGCTGATTGCAAAAACGCGACTCAACGTTCGTGAAATTTTGAATGGCAACGATGACCGCTTGTTGGTCGTGATGGGGCCTTGTTCGATCCATGACCCCGCCGCTGCGATCGAATATGCGCGTCGATTGAAAGTCATGCGTGAAAAATACAGTGACACATTGGAAATTGTGATGCGGGTGTATTTCGAAAAGCCGCGCACGACGGTTGGTTGGAAGGGGTTGATCAACGATCCCTATCTTGACGAGAGCTACCGCATTGACGAAGGCTTGCGTATGGCGCGGCAGTTGTTGATTGAGATCAACCGCTTGGGCCTGCCAGCCGGTAGCGAGTTCTTGGATGTGATTTCACCGCAGTACATCGGTGACCTGATTGCTTGGGGAGCCATCGGCGCACGGACGACTGAGAGCCAGGTTCACCGAGAGTTAGCCTCTGGTCTGTCTGCGCCGATTGGCTTTAAAAACGGCACCGACGGTAATATCAAGATCGCAACCGACGCGATACAAGCCGCAGCGCGACCGCACCATTTTTTGTCAGTCCACAAGACAGGGCAGGTCGCCATTGTTCAAACAAAAGGCAACCCAGACTGTCACGTTATTTTGCGCGGCGGTAAAGCCCCTAACTATGATGCGCAGAGTGTTGCGCAGGCTTGTGCTGAGCTTGAGGCAGCAAAGTTACCAGCGACGGTCATGGTGGACTGCAGTCACGCAAACAGCAGCAAGAAATTTGAGCGCCAAATGGATGTGGCGCGCGACATTGCCGCCCAAATCCGAGGGGGTTCCAAGCAAGTGTTCGGCGTGATGGTCGAGAGCCACTTGGCAGAGGGGGCGCAAAAGTTCACGCCTGGCAAGGACGATCCTGCGGCCTTGGCTTATGGGCAGAGCATCACGGATGCTTGCTTGGGCTGGGATGCCTCTGAGGCGACCTTGGCGTTGTTGTCCGAGGCGATCGCGGCGCGTCGCGGCTGACCGCCAGCGCTTCATGCCCCAGGCGTGAAGCGCTCTTTCAGTTTTTCGAGCAGGCGGTCGTGGATGCCACCGAAGCCGCCATTGCTCATACACAAAATACGGTCATTTGGTCTTGCCGCCGCCACAACGGCTTCGACCAATGTCGCCAAGTCCGCATGGCAAGATGCGCGGTTGCCGAGTGGTTTCAGTGATGTTTCTGCATCCCACGTGAGACCGAGTGTGTAACAAAACGAGAGGTCAGCGCTTTCCAAACTGGCCGGCAATTGGTCTTTCATGGCGCCCGTTTTCATGGTGTTGCTTCGCGGTTCAAAGACCGCCAATATCCGGGCGGTAGGCGCTGATTGCTTTAGCGCGGTGCGCAAGCCGTCGAGCGTGGTTTTGATGGCTGTCGGGTGGTGTGCGAAATCGTCGATAACAGCGATGGCACCCGCCTTGGTGTCCACTGTGCCGCGCAGCTCCATGCGGCGGCGCACGTTTTCGAACTGGCCCAGCGCCGCGCAAGCAACGGAGGGTGCCACGCCCACATGCGCAGCGGCAGCGATGCAGGCCAATGCGTTCCGTTGGTTGTGGATACCATTTAGAGCCCAATCGACGTGGCCAACCCACTCACCGTTGAGGTGAACATCAAACTTGTCGGCCCCCCCGATGGCCTGCCAATTGGCCTCGGCGCCGCCAAAGGTTTGCGACTCACAAAAGAGCCCCTGTTCGACGACGCGCCCCAGCGCTGCGCTGTCCCCCTCGCGGATGACGCATCCGCTGCTGGGGATGGTTCGCAGCAGGTGGGCAAACTGCCGCTCGATCGCCGCGAGGTTATCGAAGATGTCGGCGTGATCAAATTCCAAGTTGTTCAGAATCGCCGTCCGGGGACCGTAATGAACAAACTTGCTGCGTTTGTCAAAGAATGCGGTGTCGTACTCATCAGCCTCGATCACAAAGTAGGGCCGTTGCGTGTTTTGCGGCAAGGCACCGAGCCTCGCTGAGACCCCGAAATTGAGGGGCACGCCCCCGATCAAAAAGCCGGGTTCCAAACCGGCGGCCATCAACACCCATGTCAGCATGGCACTGGTTGTGGTTTTGCCATGCGTACCCGCCACGGCGAGCACATGCCGTCCTTGGAGCACATGGTCGCGCAACCATGCGGGCCCGCTGGTGTAAGGCAATCCATCGTCGAGGATTTTCTCCATCAGTGGAAATTTGTACCGGCCGTCGGGGTGCCGAGCGCGCGAGACCACGTTACCGATAACGAATAGATCTGGCTTGTGTGGCAGCGCCGCTAATTGGTTTGCATCGAAGCCCTCGATCAAATCAATACCCAACGACTGCAGCTGGTCGCTCATGGGGGGGTAAACACTGGCGTCGCAGCCTGTTACGGTGTGCCCAGCCTCACGCGCGAGCGCGGCAAGTCCGCCCATGAAAGTACCGCAAATCCCAAGGATGTGTATATGCATACCGAAATTTTAGGCGGAGTTCGCATGAATCAAAGGGCACAATAGGCGGATGAGTGAACAAATTGAAGCCATCGCCACAACGGCTGCGCGGCTCATCGTAGAGGATGGGATGGAGTGGGGACCGGCAAAGCGACAGGCGTTGACCGACTTAGATCTGCCAAGTCGAACCCCTTTGCCGGACAACCTCATCATTGAAGATGCGGTTCGCGCGCACATTTCGATTTTCTGTCCGGACACCCAGCGTCAGGCGATGGTGACACTGCTCAAAGCGGCAACAGCGGCCATGCGTGCCATGTCGGCGCATCAGCCTTACCTGACAGGTGCGGTGTGGCGTGGACTCGCCACAGCGCAGAGTGACATCTATATCCAGCTCTTCTGCGATGACGCAAAGATGGCGGAAATCGACTTGATAAACCAAGGCGTGCCCTACGAAACCACGGAAATTACAGGCTTTCGCGGCGAACCGGTGGTCGCACTGACAACGTTACAACGCGTGGGGTCATGGACATGGCCGACAGCGATTCATTGGGTTTTGTACGATGCTGACGACCTACGTGGGGCACTCAAACCCGGTAAGGGGCGTCGCGATGGCATGGCCGACCGTGGCGATTTGAAAGCCGTTGAGCGCCTTTTGGCCGAATTTGAAACAGAGGAAGGTACATGATGGGCAGCGGTTCTTTTTCACGTCGCGCATGGCTAACCGCAGGCGCTGCGTTGGGTCTTGGTGCGGGTTTTGCTGCTTGGCGATATCGAGAAGCTGACGTTCCCGATGAAGCGGTGCGGGGACTTTTCTCGGAGACCTTCCAGGGTCTTGATGGTCAGCCGCGACCGATGGCTGCTTATCAAGGCAAGCCTTTGTTGCTTAATTTCTGGGCCACTTGGTGTCCACCATGTGTTGAGGAAATGCCGTTAATTGATGCCTTCCATAAACAAAATGGGGGTAACGTTCAGGTTTTGGGGCTCGCAGTCGATCGCGCGGATGCTGTTAAGTCTTTTCTCGGCCAGTGGCCTGTGGGCTTTGACATCGCACTGGCTGGAATGGCGGGTGCGGCACTGTCAAAGACCTTGGGAAATCCGAGTGGTGGGCTGCCGTTTACTGTCATGGTGTCCTCTAAAGGCGCTATCGTTCATCAAAAGGTGGGTAAATTGCAGGATGACGACTTTGATGCGATGACCCGTTTGTTGGCGTTGGGTTAAGGATAGTCTGTTACATGTGATTGCCCGCTCTGCGAGCGTCAAAAGAATTCAACGTCTGTTAAAACTGTGTAAATGTATCTATATTTCCGTTTTTAAGAGCAATTTAGTTTCTTTTTTTATAAGTGTCTTTCGGTTTTTAATCTTGTACACTGCCTCATCACAACAAATGACCGCTGAGGTGGGCTGTTAAATGGATCTTCGAAAGTTAAAAACACTGATTGACTTGGTATCCGAGTCAAATGTCTCTGAGCTAGAAATCACTGAGGCCGAAGGCAAGGTGCGCATCGTTAAGAGTGATCCGCACGCGACCGTGGCCTATCAGGCATTGCCGGTGGCAGCGCCTGCAGCGCCGGCGCCGGCCGCCGCGGTGGTCAGCCCTGCCGCCGTCGCGGCCGCTGAAGTCGCTCCCGCCCCAACCGCGCACGTCGTTAAGTCGCCGATGGTGGGTACCTTCTATCGCGCCGCCAGCCCGGGTGCAGAGCCTTTCGTGGATGTCGGTAACGCCGTCAAAGTGGGGCAACGCTTGTGCATCGTTGAGGCGATGAAGATTTTGAATGAAATCGAATGCGACCATGCAGGCGTCGTCACGCGCGTATTGGTGCAGGACGGTGAGGCGGTTGAATACGGCCAGCCACTCTTTGAGATCGAATAATCGTTGCCTATGTTTAAAAAGATTCTCATCGCCAATCGTGGTGAAATCGCGCTGCGTATTCAGCGCGCGTGCCGCGAAATGGGCATCAAAGCCGTTATGGTTTATTCCGAGGCTGACCGAGATGCCAAGTATGTGAAATTGGCGGATGAGGCGGTGTGTATCGGTCCCGCGCCGTCGGGTCAGAGTTATCTGCACATGCCCGCCATTATTTCAGCGGCTGAGGTCACGGACGCAGAGGCTATCCACCCCGGTTATGGCTTTTTGAGTGAAAACGCCGATTTTGCCGAGCGGGTCGAGAATTCCGGCTTCGTTTTTATCGGTCCGACGGCGGCTTCGATCCGCTTGATGGGCGATAAGGTTTCGGCAAAACAAGCCATGATCCGAGCGGGTGTTCCAACGGTTCCAGGGTCTGAGGGCGCACTCTCGGATAACCCGGTAGAGATCAAGCGAGTCGCAAAGTCAATCGGTTATCCGGTCATTATCAAAGCGGCAGGTGGCGGTGGTGGCCGTGGTATGCGTGTGGTTCACACAGAGGCGGCCTTGATTCACGCGGTGCAGACCACCAAGGCTGAAGCGGGCAGTGCGTTTGGCAACCCCGCGGTTTACATGGAGAAATACCTCCAAAATCCCCGTCACGTTGAGATTCAAATCATCGCCGACACCCACAAGAATGCCGTCCACTTGGGTGAGCGCGACTGTTCCATGCAGCGCCGACATCAAAAGGTCATCGAAGAGTCGCCAGCGCCTGGTATCCCTCGTCGCTTGATCGAGAAAATTGGCGAGCGATGCGCTGCTGCGTGTAAAAAGATTGGTTACCGTGGGGCGGGTACATTCGAATTCTTATTTGAGAATGGTGAGTTCTACTTCATTGAGATGAACACGCGGGTGCAAGTTGAGCACCCGGTTACCGAATGGGTAACGGGCATTGACATTGTTAAAACACAAATCGAAGTCGCTGCCGGTGGCAAGCTGCCCTTTAACCAAAAGGATGTCGCGTTGCGGGGTCATGCCATTGAGTGTCGAATCAATGCGGAGGATCCCTTCAACTTCATGCCGTCACCCGGAAAAATTACGGGTTGGCATACCGCGGGTGGTCCAGGTGTCCGCGTCGACTCGCACGCGTACCACAACTACACCGTACCGAGCCATTACGATTCCATGATTGGCAAACTGATCGTCTATGGTGATACCCGTGAGCAAGCGCTTGCGCGGATGCGAACGGCGCTCTCAGAAATGGTGGTTGAGGGTATTAAAACCAATATTCCCCTGCATCGCGAGTTGATGGTGGATGCCAGCTTCATTTCGGGTGGTACCAATATTCATTACCTTGAAAAATGGCTTGAGCAGCACCCTCGCTGAGCGTGTGCTGACTGAGGGCCTTGAAAGTTGACATGTTTGAATTGAAGTTGTTCGCACCGCAGTCGCGTGTCGAGGCCCTCAGTGACGTGCTTGAGGCGCTTGAGGCGCTCAGTGTGTCGGTAGAGGACGCTGATGCGCACACCCCTGCAGAACGAGCACTGTTTGGTGAGCCCGATATGCCGGCACCAGAGGCGGGTTGGGACCGCTCTCGTGTCACGGCGCTATTCCAAGACAAAGCGTCAGCGGAGTCTGCAGCTGAATCACTCGTTGAAATGGCCCTCTTTGAGGGCTGTGCCATTCAAGCGATCACAACTCTTGAAGACCAAGATTGGGTCCGTCTGACCCAGTCCCAGTTCACGCCGGTTGAGATCACGCCTTCATTTTGGATCGTCCCGACTTGGCATGAGCCACCGGCTGCGGCAACGCTATTCCTTCGTCTTGATCCGGGTTTGGCGTTCGGGACAGGCACACACCCAACCACGCGCATGTGCTTACGCTGGATTGCCAATCGTGACCTTTCGGGTCAGCGAACCTTGGACTACGGTTGTGGCTCCGGTATTCTGGCGATGGCTGCCGCGAAGTTCGGTGCCACCGCAATTGATGCGGTCGACATTGATCCTGCTGCCGTTGAGTCAACGGTCGCGAACGCGCACGTCAACCATGTGCACTTGACAGCGGGTCTGCCGGATAAAGCGAGCGGGCGATACGATGTGGTTTTGGCCAATATTTTGGCCACCCCGCTTCGGTTGCTCGCCCCCTTGTTGTGTGGTCACCTTGACAAGGGCTCGCACCTGGTGCTTGCCGGCATCTTGTCGCGTCAGGTTCAGGAGTTGCAGGAGGCTTACGCACCGTATGTCGCGCTCACGGTTCTTGATGAAGAGGATGGTTGGGTCCTTATGGGCGCGCAGGTAACCTAAACGCAGTGATCGGTTGATCAACGCATGGCACAGCAGACCGAAACCGATCACCCGACCACCCCGTGTCCGCAATGCGAGACGGCGCTTCACGTCGACCTCTCATCTCTTCAGCAATCGAATGGTTGGGCGCGCTGCGGTCGCTGCCATTTCCTCTTCGACGTGGTTGCCCGCTTGGGTATCCCAACCCTGCCTCCCTCTGAGACAGACGCAGGCGCGGTGCCGCCACCCCGAACGGGGATGCCAGAAGAATGGGCACCGACGCCGGCTTTCTCGGGTGATGATCCGCCACTGGATGCGCCGGCGTCGTTGGCCTTGGCCGACTCGGATCGGATACCGCTGGTGTCGTCAAGCGTAACGAATCGGCCGTGGTCGTTCCCTGCGATGAAGGGGCTTCTTAACACCATGATTGGCGGCCTGCTGCTCGCAGCCGTTGTTCAGTTGGCTTACATTGAGCGCGACGCGATTGCGCTGCGCTGGCCAGGTGTCGTTAATCGCCTGATGACCCTATGCCAACCATTGGGTTGCACGGTTGCCCCAGAGAAAAATCTGCGCATGATTAGGATCATTTCCTCGTCAGTTGTTCAATTGCCAGGGGACGTCTTACAGTTAGACGTTGTGCTTGAGAACGAGGCCTCCAAACCCTTAGCGATCCCCGAGGTTTGGTTGGTTCTAACGGATGCCAGTGGCGGGGTCTTTGCCGAGCAGGGATTTGGTGCAGATGATTGGGTGAAGCCGCAGCCTGCGCTCGCTGCGGGGACGCAAACAGCCCTGCGCTTCGAGTGGCCGATCGATGCTGACGACAGCATTCGAATGCGTGAATACAGAACAGAGTTGCGCTACCCCGCCTCGCAATAAACGTAAAAAAACCCAAGATAAAAATCTTGGGTTTTTACTGGGCCGACTGGTCCTAAGACCAATCGATTCCACGATAAGCACTCGCCATTAAGGCTTGTCAGATGTGGGGAATGGCCAAGCAGCCTGTGGTGTCAGAGTGGTCTGAGCAGCGGGCTTTTTGGATGCCTTCTTTGCGGCAGGCTTTTTAGCAGCCTTTTTAGCAGCGGGCTTTTTTGCCGCTGGTTTCTTGGCTACGGCTTTCTTGGCAGCAGGCTTTTTAGCAGCGGCTTTTTTGGCTGCTGGCTTTTTGGCGGCTACTTTTTTAGCTGCTGGCTTCTTAGCTGCAACTTTTTTGGCTGCTGGCTTTTTAGCGGCTACTTTTTTAGCAGCAGGCTTCTTAGCAACGACCTTTTTCGCAGCGACCTTCTTCGCAGCAGGCTTCTTTGCCGCTACTTTTTTGGCTGCTGGCTTTTTCGCTGCAGCTACTTTCTTCGCTGCGGGTTTTTTCGCAGCTACTTTTTTAGCGGCGGGTTTTTTTGCAGCAGCCTTTTTAGCTGTTGCCTTTTTTGCAGTTGCCATGATTTTCTCCTTTTTGGATTTTCAAATAACACCACTGAAACGTTACCGCATCAGTAGCGATTCAATGATTCTGCAGCACGAAAGACCTGCGTCGTTTCCACTGCAACACCATAGAATTCTGCGAAAAAGCCCCCAACCTTATCGGACGACAAGGTTGCGGGCTTAGTAAAAGTCTGCTGCATCAAACGTTGTTAGTCCCAAGAGAGGGCACCACCGGTTTGGTATTCAATGACACGTGTTTCAAAGAAGTTGCGTTCTTTCTTGAGGTCAATCATTTCGCTCATCCAAGGGAATGGATTTTCTTCGGCTGCAAACAATGGCTCTAATCCGATTTGTTGTGCACGACGATTTGCAATATACCGCAAATATCCCTTGAACATTGACGCGTTAAGACCGAGGACGCCGCGGGGCATCGTATCTTCCGCGTATCGGTATTCAAGTTCAACAGCTTCCATGAATAAGGCGCGAATTTCTTCCTTGAATTCAGCTGTCCAAAGACCAGGGTTCTCAAGCTTTATCTGGTTAATAACATCGATACCAAAATTACAGTGCATGGATTCATCACGCAAGATGTATTGGTATTGTTCTGCTGCACCCGTCATCTTGTTCTGACGACCCAGCGCCAGAATTTGAGTGAAACCGACGTAGAAGAACATGCCTTCCATTAAGCATGCAAACACAATCAGGGACTTCAAGAGTGCTTGATCGGTTTCCAGCGTACCCGTCTTGAAGTTGGGGTCACACAGCACATCAATGAAGGGAATCAGGAACTGGTCCTTGGCGCGAATTGACGGAACTTCGTTGTAGGCGTTAAAGATTTCGGACTCATCCAAACCCAGCGACTCAACAATGTACTGGTAGGCGTGCGTGTGAATCGCCTCTTCGAACGCTTGACGCAACAAAAACTGACGACATTCCGGCGCTGTGATGTGACGGTAGCTTCCGAGAACGATGTTATTCGCAGCCAGTGAGTCAGCGGTAACGAAGAAACCGAGATTTCGTTTAACGACCCGACGCTCATCCTCTGTCAGACCATTTGGGTCTTTCCAGAGGGCGATGTCGCGCGTCATGTTGACCTCTTGCGGCATCCAATGGTTGGCGCAACTCGCCAAATACTTTTCCCAGGCCCACTTGTACTTGAAGGGCACCAGTTGGTTGACGTCGGTTTTGCCGTTGATGATGCGTTTGTCCGATGCCTTAACACGGCCCGCTGAGGGAGCAGCCATGGTGTGTGCACCAGAGCTTGAGGCGATGCTGGATTCGCTCGCGCGAGCAGATGGGGATACCTTTGTTGGCACGTCATTGAACGACGTTTCGGGTGATGCCGTTGGCGTTTGAGCGGTCGCTAAATTTTCTTGGTCCCAAGTCAGCATGAGTTGTGTATCCGTTTCGTTGAATTATCAAAGCGACATAAAAAAAAGAAAAGCAAATCGGTTTATTTCTTAACCGTTGTGTTGTGCTTTTGCATCGGTTTTTTTACGCTTTGTGTTTTTAAAAAAGTAGGTTCTGTACGTCTTGTTTTTGAGTTGCGCTGTTTGCGAATTTATTTCTCAAACAGCGCGCATCGCTTTATTGGCAAGCCTCACATCCAGGGTCGTCAATGGCGCAAAACTTCACATCTGTTGCGGCAACAGCAGCGGCAGCCGCAGCTGGCGCGGCAGCGCTTTGCAGCGCCGATTGGTTTGAAACAGCGTTCATCTGACCTGCGCGGCCAGTCGACTTTTCAATGCTTGTCGCGGCCATCGTACGGAGGTAGTACGTGGTCTTGAGGCCACGCAGCCATGCGAGTTTGTAGGTCTCGTCCAGCTTCTTACCTGAAGCACCTGCAATGTAGATGTTCAAAGATTGCGCTTGATCAATCCACTTCTGGCGACGTGCCCCTGCTTCTATCAGCCAGCTGGTGTCGATTTCGAAGGCTGTGGCGTACAACGCTTTGATCTCGTCGGGCACGCGGTCTATCGCGCTCAATGAACCATCAAAGTGTTTCAGATCCATCACCATGACGTCATCCCACAAGCCGAGACGCTTGAGGTCGCGCACCAAGTAGCTGTTCACGATCGTGAACTCACCGGAAAGGTTGGACTTCACGGACAGGTTACCGAAGCTGGGTTCGATTGACGCGTCCACGCCGATGATATTGGAGATGGTCGCTGTGGGGGCAATGGCAACACAGTTCGAGTTACGCATACCGTCTTGCTTGATTTTCTGGCGCAATGCATCCCAGTCCAAGGTCGAAGAGCGATCGACTTCCACATAGCCGCCACGCGCCTTCTCAAGCAAGTCAATGGTGTCAAACGGCAGGATTCCTTTGTCCCACAGTGAACCGGTAAAGGTGCTGTAGCGGCCACGTTCCTTTGCCAAGTCGCTGGACGCCCAGTAGGCGTTGTAGCAAACCGCCTCCATGGCCCGGTCAGCGAAATCAACCGCAGCTTGAGAGCCGTAGGGCGTGCGCATTTCATACAAGCTGTCCTGGAATCCCATAATGCCCAGGCCAACAGGGCGGTGACGCATGTTCGAGTCACGCGCCTTCTTCACGGCGTAGTAGTTGATGTCGATCACGTTGTCGAGCATGCGCATCGCAATTGTGATCGTGCGTTGCAACTTGTCGTGATCCAGTTCCTTGCCGTTCGCGCCGTCCTTGAGGTGACGTGACAGGTTGACAGACCCGAGGTTACAGACAGCGGTTTCCGTATCACTGGTATTGAGCGTGATTTCGGTGCAAAGGTTAGACGAGTGCACGACGCCACAGTGTTGCTGTGGTGACCGGACGTTACAGGCATCCTTGAAGGTGATCCATGGATGACCGGTTTCAAACAGCATCGTCAGCATCTTGCGCCACAAGTCGGTCGCGGGCAGGCGACGGTAGTGGGTGATTTCACCGCGATCGGCTTTAGCCTCGTAAGCCACATAGGCTTGCTCGAACGCTGAACCGAAAAGATCGTGCAGGTCGGGAACGTCGGCTGGCGAGAACAGCGTCCAATCAGCGCGTTCCATGACGCGGCGCATGAAAAGGTCGGGAATCCAGTTGGCGGTGTTCATGTCATGCGTACGGCGACGGTCATCACCGGTGTTCTTACGCAATTCCAAAAATTCCTCGACGTCCAAATGCCAGGATTCAAGGTAGGTGCAAACGGCACCCTTGCGTTTGCCGCCTTGGTTGACAGCCACAGCCGTGTCGTTGACAACCTTCAAGAACGGCACAACGCCTTGAGATTCACCATTGGTGCCCTTGATGTGTGAGCCCAGCGCGCGGACTCGCGTCCAGTCATTGCCCAATCCGCCGGCAAATTTAGACAGCAACGCATTCTCTTTGATCGATTCGTAGATGCCGTCGAGGTGGTCAGGCACGGTCGTCAGATAGCACGATGACAACTGGCTACGCAAGGTGCCGCTGTTAAAAAGTGTCGGCGTGCTGGACATGAAATCGAAGCTAGACAGCACCTCGTAGAACTCGATGGCACGCGCCTCACGGTCGATTTCTTCGAGAGCCAGACCCATGGCGACACGCATAAAGAAAGCCTGTGGCAATTCGATGCGTTGCTTACGGACGTGCAAAAAGTAACGGTCGTAGAGTGTTTGGAGGCCGAGGTAGTCGAATTGGAAGTCCCGCTCAGGTTTCAGCGCGGCACCCAGACGCTCAAGGTCGTACTGTGCCAGGCGTTCATCGAGCAACTCAGCGTCAACACCTTTTTGGATGAAGGTTGGGAAATAGCCCGCGTAAGCCGCGTTCAGCTCCGCTTGGCTCACCGGGCGACCCAGAACTTCTTTTGCGATCGTCTGTAAGAGCAAGCGTGCTGTCGCGTAGGTGTAGTCAGGCTCCTTTTCGATCAGCGTACGTGCCGCAAGAATCGATGCCTTTTGAACTTCGTCAAAAGGCACGCCGTCGTATAGGTTACGAATGGTCTCGTTGAGGATGGGTTCTGGGCGGACGTCAGCATTCAAACCTTCACAGGCAGCCAATATCGAATCGCGCAGCGCCGCCATGTTCAGGGGGATGCGTTGGCCGTTGTCGACGACGTGAATGGTGCTCTCAGTGGCGGCCGGCGCTGCTGCCTGCTTATTCTGTTGACGCTCTTGTGCGCGGCGCTCACGGTAAAGAACGTAAGCGCGTGCCACTTCGTGGTGACTGCCGCGCATCAACCCGAGTTCGACTTGGTCCTGAATGTCTTCAATATGGAAGGTGCCGCCGCCGGGACGTGAGCGTAACAGCGCGCGAACCACACCCTGCGTGAGCTCGTCTACCGTCTCACGAACGCTTGCAGATGCTGCGCCTTGCGCACCGTGTACAGCCAGAAAGGCCTTCATCATGGCAATCGCAATCTTGCTCGGCTCGAAGGGAACGACGGCGCCGTTGCGTCGGATAATCTGGTGTTGCGCGTAAGCGCTCGCATCGGTCATCGATGCGGTGGGTTTGGTGCTGGCGGGCGTTTGCCGGATTGCCTCGGGTGTTGATGTTGCAGTTTGCATATGTTCGCTTTCAGTTATTTTTTATGTGATGTCTCTGCCGACACGGAATGGCGCGGCAGACCGGCAATTTATGCGCTGGATCTGCTGCGAAATAGCGCGATCTCTAAAGCACAAGCAACACTATACCTAGTGTTTGACCCTGCTTCAACACACTACACCTAGTGTTTTTACCGATTTGGAAAATCACCCCAAAATGGGGCAAATATTTGAAGACCAATGGCTTACGTTGGAATATACTTGCGTCGTTTTTGGCTGCGTTTAGTCAAAAAATTCCCACCTAAAAGCGCGTCCAGGATCTTCTTTTCGTCCGGGAGCGATGTCCGAATGTCCCACCACATCACCGACGGTGGGGTACGCGGCTTGAATTGACCAGATCAGCTGACGCAAGCGCTCGTATTGAGCGCCCTCGAAGGGGTGATGTTCGAGACCCTCAAGCTCGATGCCGATGGAAAAATCGTTACAGTTTCCTCGCCCATTCCATTCTGATTGGCCGGCATGCCAAGCCCGGTCGAGGGTACTTACGAACTGGATGAGGTGGCCATCCCGTCGAATGAAGAAATGTGCCGAAACCTCAGCGCCTCTGATTTGTTGAAAGTAGGGGTGCGCATCCCAAGCCAATTGGTTGGTAAAGAGTTGGCTAACAAAATCGCCGCCGTACTCTCCGGGCGGCAGGCTGATGGAGTGGATAACAACCAGATCAACCACGCTGTTGATTGGGCGAGGCCCAAAATTGGGGGAATCGATCCGCTGGGCGCTTCGCAACCACCCATTGACCCATTGCTGCTCAGTGTGGGGTCGCTGTGTGGGGGGCTGTGGAATTTTCACGCGCGTTAAAGGGGCCGATCACCATGAACGGTGCAATGCGCTTTGCTGCAGTATCGGCCCAAGCGGCCCTGAACCGTCTCGGCCATATCGACGTGTGTGCCGCAGTGCAGGCAGGGCACGATTGGGCGGGCCGAGGCAATGTTCGGTGGCGGCGCAGCTTTCGGCTTTTGGGGTTTGACGGATTCGTCTTGTCCCGATGCCCGATCCCGCTTCCAAAGCCAAACGCCCAGCATGATCACTAATAAGACGACAAAAAACTTCATGGTGATGGCGTAAGTTAGCCGCGATGCAAGAGGGCTTCAAGAACAAATCGGGTGCCGACATAGCCCATGACGAGGAGGCCAGCCGAAACATAGAGCAGCCGTGCGGCACGTTTACCGCGCCACCCCAGACGCCAGCGGGCGGTCAGTAGCGTGGCAAGGCTGATCCAGGCCAAAACGGAAAAAACGGTTTTGTGGTCCCACCGCCAGCCGTTGCCATACAAAACCTCCGCAAAGCCGACACCAGCGACCAAGGTTGCGCTGAGGAAAAGGAAGCCTGCTGCGACGAACTGAAACATCAAACGTTCGAGCGCCAAAACGGGCATTTGCCCATCTTCGGCGTGCGCGTGACGCATGGCTTCATCTGCGCGGCGCAGAAGGAGGGCATGGAATACCGCTGCACCGATCAACCCGTAGGATGCAATCCCCAGTGCCCAATGGAGTGGCAACCAAACCGAGGGCAGCCGAGGGTGAACGCTGCCCGGGTAAAGCAAATTCAGGATTACCGCGGCTGCTCCCAGGGTGGCCAGCGTCCAGCGCGCTCGAAGCTTGGGTTGGAGTTGCGTTTCGATCCCATAAATCGTTGAGACCAGCCAGGTTGTGACCGAAATGGCAGAGGCGAAACCGAAGCGACCCGGGCTCTCCATCCAATAAATAAGGAGCGATGCGCCATGGAGCGCCCATGTAAGCATCCAAATGCCCTGGGTCGCGCGCGTGCCAAGCGCCCGATGGCCGAGGGCGACAACCAAATAGCCAACGGCAGCTGCGAGAGAGCATGCGAGCAACAATGGACTGGTCGTTAGAATCATGGCTACAGTTTAACGCTGACCGGCGGTTTATAGGTGCACGCCAGCACCCTCAAAAATAGAGATTTTTATGGCTTCAGCATTATCCGAACGCTTATCGCGGATTGTCAAAACGATGCGTGGCCAGGCGCGCATCACCGAGAGCAACGTCTCAGATATGTTGCGTGAGGTGCGTATGGCGTTGTTAGAGGCCGATGTCGCCTTACCTGTGGTGCGTGATTTCATTGCCCAGGTCAAAGAGAAGGCGCTGGGCGAGGAGGTGGTGGGGTCTTTGACGCCCGGTCAGGCCTTGGTTGCCGTCGTTAATCGCGAAATGGTGGCGTTGATGTCGGGCGGCGAGGGCGGTGCCTCGCCGGAACTCAATCTGGCCGCGCAACCCCCGGCGGTGGTGTTGATGGCGGGCTTGCAGGGCGCTGGTAAAACGACCACCACCGCGAAGCTCGCGAAATGGCTGGTTGCGCGAAAGAAGAAGGTATTGACTGTGAGCGGCGACGTCTATCGCCCTGCAGCGATTGAGCAGCTTAAAACGGTGACGGCGCAGGCTGGCGCCGAGTGGTTTCCCAGCACACCCGAGCAAAAGCCGATCGACATTGCCAACGCGGCGCTCGACTATGCGCGAAAGCATTATTTTGATGTCCTGTTGGTCGACACCGCTGGCCGTCTCGCCATTGATGCGTTGTTAATGGCCGAGATTGCGGGCCTGCATGCTGCGCTGAAGCCTGTTGAGACCTTGTTCGTCGTGGATGCCATGCAAGGTCAGGATGCCATCAACACGGCTCGTGCATTTAAAGAAGCGCTGCCCCTCACCGGGATCGTGTTGACCAAAACAGATGGTGACTCCCGGGGCGGTGCCGCGTTGTCAGTGCGTCATGTGACCGGGGTGCCCATTAAATTCGCTGGCGTTAGCGAGAAGATCGATGGCTTGGAGGCGTTCGATGCCGATCGCCACGCGTCGCGTGTGCTGGGCATGGGTGACATCTTGGCTTTGGTCGAGCAAGTCAGTGCCGGTGTCGACATGGCAGCCGCCCAAAAGTTGGCCACCAAAGTTAAAAGCGGCGGCGGTTTCGATTTGAATGACTTTCTAGACCAGCTGCGTCAAATGCGCAGCATGGGCGGTCTGTCACAGTTGGTGGATAAATTGCCGGCTCAGATGGCGGCCAAGGCTGGTGAAATGGACATGAACAAGGCCGAGCGCGACATGCGTCGTAAGGAGGGCATTGTTTGTAGCATGACCTTACAAGAGCGCACCAAACCTGAGCTGATCAAAGCCACGCGCAAGCGTCGGATTGCTGCGGGTGCGGGGGTTCATGTGCAGGAGGTCAACCGCTTGCTCAAAGAGTTTGAGCAAATGCAGGGCATGATGAAAAAAATGAAAGGTGGCGGCCTCATGAAGATGATGAAGCGCATGGGCGGCATGAAAGGGATGGGCTTTCCCGGTATGGGTTAAGCCCCGGCGCATTGAGGCGCCGATACCCGCCTTACGCCACCACCACCTCACCACGCAGCGAGTGTGGCAACGCTTGCGTGATTTTGAGGTCCAGCATCTGACCTTTCAACCGCGTGGGATTGGGTCCAGCAGGGAAGTTGACAATCCGGTTGCACTCTGTCCTGCCCATGTATTCCGTTGGGTCTTTCTTGGATGGGCCTTCGACCAGTACGCGTTGAACCGTGTTCAGTCGACGCGCGCTGATGGATTGAACGTTCTCTTCAATCACCCTTTGAAGATGCTGCAGGCGCTTTAGCTTGACATCGTGCGGTGTGTCATCTGGCAAGTTAGCAGCTGGGGTACCCGGACGTGGGCTGAATATGAAGCTAAAGCTGGTATCGAAACCCACGTCAGTGATGAGCTTCATCATTTTGTTGAAATCCTCTTCGGTTTCACCCGGGAAACCGACAATGAAGTCAGAGCTCATGGCGATATCGGGTCGGATGGCACGTAACTTTTTTACCGTGCTTTTAAATTCGAGTGCCGTATAGCCACGCTTCATCGCCATCAGAATACGGTCGCTTCCGTGTTGAACCGGTAAGTGCAGGTGGCTGACGAGTTGCGGGACGCGCTCGTAGACGTCAATCAAGCGCTGCGTAAACTCCTTTGGATGACTTGTTGTGAAACGGATGCGTTCCACTCCCGGCAAGGCTGCGACGTATTCAATCAGTAAGGCAAAGTCAGCGATCTCGGCGGTATCGCCCATGATGCCGCGGTACGCGTTGACGTTCTGTCCGAGAAGCGTTATTTCCTTGACGCCCTGTGCGGTGAGGCCTGCAACCTCAGCCAACACGTCATCGAAGGGGCGGCTGACCTCTTCGCCTCGGGTGTAGGGCACGACACAGTAGCTACAGTACTTCGAACAGCCCTCCATGATCGACACAAAGGCGCTGGCCCCATCCACGCGAGCAGGGGGCAAGTGATCAAACTTCTCGATTTCGGGAAAACTGATGTCAACTTGGGGCTTGTTGGCGCGCTCGCGCTCGTTCAACAACTCTGGCAAACGGTGCAATGTTTGCGGGCCAAACACCACGTCGACAAACGGTGCGCGGGCGATGATGGCGTCTCCCTCTTGGCTGGCAACACAACCACCCACGCCGATCAAAACACCTTTTTTCTTTAAGTGCTTCACACGGCCGAGGTCGCTAAAAACCTTCTCCTGTGCTTTTTCGCGCACGGAGCAGGTGTTGAACAAAATCAAATCAGCCTCATCAACATCTTGGGTCGGCTCATAGCCTTGCGCTGCATTCAAGACATCCGACATTTTGTCGGAGTCGTACTCGTTCATTTGGCAGCCGAACGTTTTGATGAATACTTTTTTGCTCATGGTGTCGTTTGTCGTCGTTTGTACGCAAGCTGACCCCATTCAATGGCTTTTGCGCGTGCCTTGTTTGAGGACGCGCAAACGGGCCAGGGCCGGCGTTGCGTGGTGTAGATCCAGTGGCCGGCGCGCGGCATCACCGCGCGAAACTCTATTGTAAGTGGATGAGCGAAAAAAAACCCCGGTTCCGCATGAAACTGGGGTTTTGGGCGCGCACCGAGTTGTGTCCGCTGTATTTGGTGGTGATAGGTGGACTTGAACCACCGACCCCAGCATTATGAATGCTGTGCTCTAACCAACTGAGCTATATCACCGAGCCTGAAATTATAGCCACAAATTTTCTTCGAATTTGAGCCGCTTTCAAAAATTTTTAGCCTTGGCCGATCGAGGCTTACTGGTGCTTGAAGTCTGGCTTTCGCTTCTCTAGAAACGCACGCATCCCCTCTTTTTGATCTTCCGTCGCAAACATCGCATGGAACAATCGTCGCTCGAAGTGCACGCCCTCGCTCAGGCTACCTTCAAAGGATTGGTTGACGGCCTCTTTTGCGGCCATCACGCTTGGCATCGAGAAATTGCAAATGGTCAGTGCGATACCGAGTACCTCGTCCATCAACTGGGCATCGGGGATGACGCGGCTGACCAAGCCTGCGCGTTCGGCCTCTTCCGCGTTCATCATGCGGCCTGTCAATGCCATGTCCATGGCTTTCGCTTTGCCAACAGCACGCGGTAAGCGTTGCGTGCCGCCCGCACCTGGGATGACGCCGAGCTTGATTTCCGGTTGGCCGAATTTGGCACTTTCACCCGCAATGATGAAGTCACACATCATGGCCAGCTCGCAGCCCCCGCCGAGTGCAAAGCCTTGCACGGCAGCAATGATGGGTTTGCGCACACGCTTGATGGGGTCCCAGTTTCGGGTGATGTACTCGTTGCTGTAGACGTCGGAAAACGTGAAGCTTGCCATAGCCGCGATATCGGCCCCTGCCGCAAAGGCCTTCTCGCTGCCGGTGACGATCATGCAGCCGATATTGGGATCAGCGTCGAACGCGAGCAGTGCTGCTCCCAGTTGATCCATGAGCGTGTCGTTCAGTGCGTTGAGCTGCTTTGGACGGTTTAACGTCACAATGCCGACACGGCCTTCTGTGCGCGTGAGAATCACGGATTCTGGGTTCACTTCAGTCATTCAGGGTCTCCTGTATTTAAATGTGTGCGGGTGTTAAGGGGTCAGCCAACGACGGAGCTTTTCATGGTCACTGATCTGCAATTGGGCGGTCGCACGGTGTTGGTTGTCAGGCCAGGTCAGTGGGGCTTGCTGCAGACGGCCATCGCGTGACAACCAGACCGTCAGTTCCGCTCCTTTAACGCTGGGTTGCCACTTTGCAATCCGCTCGGCGTCGACCAGTGTTTTTACGCGCCAAATGTCATTGCCGCAGCCTAAAGCCAGCCACTCATCGCCAGCCGCCATACCTGCCGCCTCTGCAGCGCCGCCGCGTGCCACATGGGTGATTCGGATGCCATCGCGCTCGTTAACGCGCAGCCCGAGTCGCTGTGCGAGCGGCGCAGTTTTAGGCTTTAAGCTGACGCCAAAATCACCAAGCAGGGCCGCGATCGGTAAATCTTCGGTGGTGTGCACCCAGTCGTGCAGTTGGACCGCAACATCCTCAAAGCCCTGCTCACGCAGTGATTGACTCACCATTGCCTCAGTCATTGGCCCCCCGGATGTGCGGTGCCACAAGGTGCGCATCAATGTGTCCAAATCACTGCCGCGTTTGCGCAACAATAAATCGGTGCACAGCGCGATCAGCGCGCCCTTGGTGTAGTAGCTGACAGTCGCATTCGGTGTGTTTTCGCCGACGCGGTAGTACTTCACCCATGCGTCGTAACTGGCCTGCGCGACACTCTGGATGTGCCGACCCGGTGTCGCAGCGACCTGGTTGATTGTTTTGGCAACCAAATCGAGATAGGTTTGTTGCTTGATGAGGCCTGTGCGTTGCAAGAACAGGTCGTCGTAGTAGCTGGTAAAACCTTCAAAAAACCAAAGCAACGCCGTGTAGTTTTCTTGCTTGAAATCAATCGATGCCAATTCAGCGGGGCGCAGCCTTTTGACGTTCCATGTGTGGAAGTACTCATGACTAATCAAGCCCAGTAACTGCGTGTAGCCCTCGTTGGGTGTCTCGTCTGACACTCCCATGGTCGGCAGATCTGCACGTTGGCAAATCAGTGCCGTGCTGGCTTTGTGTTCTAAGCCGCCGTAGCCATCGTGACTGGCATGGAGCATAAAAACATAGCGCTCGAAGGGCACGGTTTGGCGGTCGCTGTCGCCATGCCAAAACTGTATCTCAGCCTCGCAAATTCGGCGCGTGTCGGCGACCAAGCGAGTCACGTCAAAGCCAGCTTGGTTTTTGTTGCCGATCCCCGTGACAACCAATTCATGGGGGATGCCCAGCACGTTAAAGCGGCTCAGCCAAAAATCGCCCGCCGTAAAAGGACTGTCTGCAAGGGTGTCGTAGTCAGCGGCGGTGTAGGTGCCGAAACCGCGTGCATCAACGGAAGTGGCAGGTAACGCTGTCGACAGCCGCCATTGTGAAAGGCCCCTCACCGTGGGGGTGGTCACGGTTATGCGGTGTGCGTTTCCGGCCTCACCCACAACCTCGAGGCAGACGCTGGTCGGGTTAAAAAACGCGCGACTGTGGTCGAAATAAGCGGTACGGACGGAGGCATCAAATGCGTAGACCTCGTAGCGCAAGGTCAGCGCTGACTTACCGTCAGTCTTGACTTGCCATTCGTTTTTGCTTTTTTGCGTGATCTCGCATCCCTGCCGTCCTTGGCGCGCCGTTAAGTTTTGCAGGTGTTGCGAAAACTCTCTGACCAAATAGCTGCCTGCAATCCATACGGGTAGACGAACTTTCTGGCGCTTTGCTGGCGCAGTGACGCGAAGCTCAACCTGCAAAAGGTGGGTGTTTGGGTCTCCCAGCGAGACGGTGTAATGAACGGGCATTGCTTATTTGATCGCGGCCAACCGCTTCTCAACTTCTGCCGCGGAAATGGCGCCGGGCACCCGAGTGCCATCGGTGAAAAACAGGGCAGGTGTGCCAGAAATCCGGTGCTTTTTACCAAACTCAATGTTTCGGTCTAGCGCTGCGGTGTCGCAGTTGACGGCCTTTGTGTCTAAGGGTGTTTCATTCAACATCCAGTCCTCAAACGCGCGGCCGCGGTCCTTGGCGCACCAAATGGCTTTTGACTTTAAGGTTGAGTCAGGCCCGAGTATGGGATACAAAAATATGTGTAACGTGATGTCATTCACGTTCATCATGTCACGCTCAAATCGCTTGCAAAAACCACAGTTGGGATCCTCAAAAACAGCTATTTGCCGTTTCCCGTTGCCTCGTTTAATCGTGAAGGCATCCTTGAATGGGAGCTGATCAAACGGGATGGCGCTCAGCTGGTCCATCCGTTCTTGTGTCAAATTGCGTTTTGCCTTGAGGTCAACCAACACACCCTGCAAGATGTAGTCGCCAGCCGCGTCGGTGTAAAGCAGTTCGGTTTCACCAAAACGGACCTCGTACAGACCATTCATGGGTGTCTTTGTCACGCTGTTGATCGCCGGCAAGTTTGGCAGTCGTTTCGTGAGGGCTTCGCGTATTTTGGCCTCTTGCGCGTGCACCGCTGGCAGACTGCCCACGAGTAATAGGGCGGTTACTGCGCCGCGCAGCAAGACTTTGAACGATGCATTAAACATGGTGTATTCCATTTATGAATGAGTGAGTTTGAGCACGTGTCAGCGAGTCAGTTCCCCATGCCAAGCCGTTGAACCCAATGTTTGACTGGCGAGAGGGCATTGAAAACTGACAAGCCGGCGTTGCGCACCCAAGGTATGGGGGCCTGCCCTGAGAGTGGGTTCGTAAAAAGGTGGAACAGGCTGTGCGTCGCCCATTGCATCGTTTGCGTGTCGGCTCTTCGTAGGCGTTGGTACCGCTGCATCAGTCGTGGGGCGCTGGCAGGCTCCCACCGTTTCCGGATGGCCAGGCAGTCTGCCAGTGTTTGTGCGTCAGAGAGCCCCAAATTCAGACCTTGTCCAGCAAGGGGGTGAATGGTATGCGCTGCGTCGCCAACCAGAACGGTCTGCCCCTCAAACCAGCGTGTCGCCTGACTCACCGACAGGGGGAAGCCAACGGGGCCTGCAGTCACCCGCAACTGGCCCAATGCATGATGGCTGGCCGTGCTCAGTGCCATTGCTAATTGTTCGGTATTTTCTGCCGACGTGTCACTCGACCATTGACGGTGTTCGCTGGCGGGTAACGACCACACCACAGCGAGCGATCGGCCCTGCGCGCCGCCAACCGGTAACAAGGCCAGAATGCGTTCACCGTCGAACCATTGCTGAGCCACCCCCCCATGCGGGTGATCTGCGATGACACGGGCGGCGATCGCCTTGTGCGGGTAATTGACCGAGTCGGTCTCTATCTCTTGCCGTTGGCGTTGTTGACTTGATCGACCCTCACAGATGACGGTCAGGTCAAACGCGCTTGAATGCGATGGGGTGTCGCCCTCATCAGGCGTTGTGTTTATCAGGGGTTGCTTTCGGCAAGCCTCCCGGAGGGCATCTTCCAGCTCAGGAACGTCGACCATCCAGGCAACAGGCTCGGTGTGGCCTTTTGCGCTGGTGTCTGGGTTTGGGTTTTCAATTGTCAACTGCCCGCCCAGGTCGCCAAAAACGCGCATCTGATTGATGGCCGTGACCCAAGGCGCGCCTTCTTCATGGGGCCAAACACCGCACGCCTCAAGCGTGGCACGCGAGCGGTGGTTGATGGCGTAGGCACGAACATCTCTTTGCGAACGCCCTTCCAAGAGCCGTCTCGGGGCGGATGCGTGGACACGCCAACCTTGATTCGCTAGCAACAAGGCCGTGACATGCGCTGTGATGCCAGTGCCAAAAACGCGAATGTTGCCCAGTTGATTCATGCCACCATTCTAAGTTCGTTGCCCCTTTGGCTGCAGCGCAGGGGGGAAAGAGGGCGAGGGTGAAGTCGCTTAAACTCTCGGGACTGATTACTGAGGATTGTCATGAGCTTGAAATGCGGCATCGTAGGGTTACCCAACGTGGGGAAATCAACCCTTTTTAACGCCTTAACCAAAGCGGGTATTGCCGCTGAAAACTACCCTTTCTGCACCATTGAGCCGAACGTCGGTGTCGTTGAGGTCCCAGACCCCCGGCTCGACCAGTTGCGTGACATCGTCAGCCCTGAGCGGGTGGTCCCTGCCATTGTCGAGTTTGTTGACATCGCCGGGCTGGTGGCTGGTGCAAGCACCGGCGAGGGTTTGGGAAACAAATTTTTGGCCCATATCCGTGAGACAGATGCCACGGTCAACGTCGTTCGATGCTTTGAAGACGACAACGTGGTCCACGTGGCTGGCAAGGTAGACCCGATCGCCGACATCGAGGTCATCCAAACGGAGCTCTGCTTGGCGGATCTGTCAGCTGTCGAGAAAGCCCTCCACCGCGTATCCAAGACAGCGCGCTCTGGCGACAAGGAGTCGGTGCGTTTGGTGAGTATTCTTGAGCGTTGTCAGGCCGCCTTGAACGAGGGCAAACCCGTTCGCACATTGGCGTTCAGCAAAGAAGAGGCGCCGCTGCTGAAACAATTCTTCTTGATCACGGCGAAACCCGCGATGTTCGTGGCAAACGTCTCAGAAGACGGTTTTGAGAACAACCCTCTGCTCGACCGCCTGATCGCTTTTGCTGAGTCGCAAAACGCGCCTGTTGTTGCGATTTGTGCCAAATTAGAGGCTGAGATGAGCGAAATGTCGGACGAAGACCGCGACATGTTCTTGGCTGAGTTGGGCCAATCTGAGCCTGGCCTTAACCGTTTGATCCGTGCCGCCTACCGCCTGTTGGGGTTACAGACTTACTTCACCGCAGGCGTCAAAGAGGTCCGCGCTTGGACAATCCGCGTCGGCGACACGGGGCCGCAAGCCGCCGGTGTGATCCATACGGATTTTGAAAAAGGCTACATCCGCGCGCAGACCATCGCGTATGACGACTACATCGCTTTTAAAGGCGAGCAAGGTGCCAAAGATGCCGGAAAGATGCGCGCCGAAGGCAAGGAATACGTCGTGAAGGACGGCGACGTTCTCAACTTCTTATTCAGTAGCTGAGCCACAACTCCACGCCGGCAAGCAGCAGCCAGTAACGCAAAAATTTGCCGACCGCCATGTAGAAAGCGCAAGTCGCCGCCGGCATGCGCAACCAGCCGGCGAGGGTGCAAACCACATCGCCGACGATGGGTGCCCACGCCAGCAAACAGGCTTTGGGGCCAATGCGATGCAGCTGCCGTAACCCCCATGCGACCCCCCGCCCCTTGGGCGGAGACGCGGGGTGACCGTCGCTCGCTAAGCGATGCAAGCCGGCGCCCAGAGCCCAGCTCACCATGCCACCGAGGGTGTTGCCGACGGTTGCGATGGTCAGGGCGGTCCAGAATAAATCAGGGGTCAACGAGACCACGCCGACCAATGCCGCCTCTGAGCCCGCGGGCAGCCACGTGGCGGCCAAAAATGAGATCACGAACAGGGTGCTGAGCCCGACTTCCGGCAGGCTTAGCCAATTGATTAGGTGGGTGAGCCATGCATCCATGCCAGAGAGTATAGGTAGAATGATGCTTATTTTTTCAGCACACGCACGGGTTTGCGCGTGATCTTCAACCCTTCCCGCTATCACGCGCTACGGCTCCCTCGTGCAAATCGGTCCCTTTACGCTTGCCAACAACCTGTTTGTCGCCCCGATGGCGGGTGTGACCGATCGGCCATTTCGTCAACTCTGTAAACAACTGGGTGCAGGCTATGCCGTGAGCGAAATGGTGACCTCTCGACGCGATTTATGGGACTCCCTTAAAACGTCGCGCCGAGCGAACCATGAAGGCGAAGTGGGACCCATTGCGGTTCAGATTGCGGGCACCGATGCGCAAATGATGGCGGAGGCGGCTGTCTACAACATAGACCGCGGCGCCCAGATCATCGACATCAACATGGGTTGCCCCGCAAAAAAGGTCTGTAACAAGTGGGCCGGGTCGGCCTTGATGCAGGATGAGGCGTTAGCGATCGACATCGTGCAAGCGGTGGTCGATGCCTGCGAGCCGCACGGCGTACCCGTGACGCTCAAAATGCGCACCGGTTGGGCAGCGCATGCCAAAAATGCGCGTCAAATTGCGCTCGCAGCAGAGCAAGCGGGTGTTCAAATGTTGACCATCCACGGCCGCACCCGTGAGCAGGGTTACAAAGGATTCGCTGAACACGAAACGGTCGCCGACATCAAGTCTCGTGTCCGAATCCCGGTTGTGGCGAATGGTGACGTGGACTCGCCTGAAAGTGCCCAAAACGTGCTGGCGGCAACGGGCGCTGATGCGGTCATGATTGGCCGCGCCGCACAGGGGCGGCCGTGGCTGTTCAATGACATCGCCACCTTTCTTTCAACAGGCGTCCATGCGCCGGCGCCAACAGCCGCTGCCATGCGGTCGTGGATGCTTGCCCACCTTCATGAGCACTACGATTTGTATGGTGAATTCACCGGTGTTCGGTCGGCCCGAAAGCATTTGGGCTGGTACGCGCAGCATTTGCCCTCGGGTGATTTGTTACGCCGTCATGTCAACCGAATCATCACGTGCGACGAACAGATCGCGGCGGTTGACACCTATTTTTCTGCTTGGGCAGATGATCGCTTGGATGAGTTGGCTGCTGATTGGCAACCACTTGTGACCATCAACTAGGACGACACAATGAGCCGACAAGATATTGAAAAAGACGTCCACGCCAGCATGCAGGCGTACTTCGCTGATTTGGCGGGCAGCGAGCCACACGGTCTCTACGACATGATGATTGGCGCCGTTGAGAAGCCGCTGCTTGAAGCCGTCATGGCACAAGCCAATAACAACCAGTCCCGTGCTGCACAGTGGCTCGGCTTGAATCGCAATACCCTGCGTAAAAAATTAATCCTGCACCGTTTGATCGATTGATCGCGCGGACGAGCTCACCTTTCCACTCATCAATTTGTTACACCACCATGAACGCACTCATCTCTGTTTCTGATAAAACCGGCGTCGTCGAATTGGCGCGCGCGTTACACGCCCTTGGTATTGGCCTGCTATCCACGGGTGGTACGGCCAAGTTGCTCGCTGATGCCGATTTGCCTGTGACCGAGGTTGCAACGCTTACCGGTTTCCCCGAAATGTTGGATGGCCGGGTCAAGACGCTGCATCCCAAAGTGCACGGTGGTCTATTGGCTCGCCGTGATGTGCCCGAGCACATGGCTGCTTTGGCTGCCCACGACATCGCCACCATTGATGTGTTGGTTGTCAACTTGTACCCTTTCGAAGCCACGGTCGCAAAGCCCGACTGTACGCTGGCGGACGCGATTGAAAATATCGATATCGGTGGCCCTGCCATGGTCCGCAGCGCGGCAAAGAACTGGAAAGATGTTGCGGTACTGACCGATGCCAGCCAATACGAAACGGTTATCGCTGAACTCAAAGAAACCGGTGCTGTGACGGCAGCGACCAAGTTTGCGCTATCCGTTGCTGCGTTCAACCGCATCAGCAATTACGATGCCGCGATCAGCGATTACCTGTCGGCTTATCAGCCCGATACGCAAAGCTTGCAGACCTTCCCATCGCAATCCAATGCCCGCTTTGTCAAATTGCAGGACCTGCGTTACGGCGAAAACCCCCATCAGTCAGCTGCGTTTTATCGGGACCTGCATCCCGCGCCAGGCTCACTGGTGACCGCCAAGCAGTTGCAGGGCAAAGAGCTGTCGTACAACAACATTGCTGACGCCGATGCGGCTTGGGAATGTGTCAAGAGCTTCGAGACATCCGCCTGCGTTATTGTGAAACACGCAAATCCGTGTGGTGTTGCGTTGGCTGATGACGCTTTGGGTGCCTACAAAAAGGCATTTCAAACAGATCCAACCTCTGCATTTGGCGGCATCATCGCCCTGAACCGCACCGTCGATGAGGCGGCGGCGCAGGCCATTAGCCAACAATTTGTTGAGGTGTTGATGGCGCCTGCCTACACCGAGGGTGCGTTGGCGGTCTTCAAAGCAAAGGCCAATGTACGGGTTCTGCAAATTGACCTGCCAGCGCCGGGTGGTTCAACTGCTTGGGCACGTGGCCGAAATGCACAAGACGTGAAACGTGTTGGATCGGGACTTTTGATTCAAACCGCCGATGACCATGAGCTGACGCTAGCTGATTTGAAAGTGGTTACCCAAATCGAACCCACTGCCCAACAAATGAATGATCTTTTGTTTGCATGGAAAGTCGCGACCTACGTCAAGTCCAACGCCATCGTGTTCTGTAAAGACGGCATGACCATGGGCGTCGGGGCTGGTCAGATGAGTCGCTTGGATTCTGCGCGCATTGCCAGCATCAAGGCGGGGCATGCTGGCTTGACACTGAGTGGCACTGTGGTTGCCAGTGATGCGTTCTTCCCATTCCGCGACGGACTGGACGTTGTTGTCGATGCCGGCGCAACCGCTGTCATTCAACCCGGCGGCTCAATGCGAGACCAAGAAGTCATTGACGCGGCGAACGAGCGTGGCGTCGCCATGGTTTTCACCGGCGTCCGCCATTTCCGTCACTGAGTTCAAAGGGCGGCGAAAGCCCTTTTCGCCGCTGCCACGGTTTCAGCGATGTCTTGTTCGGAGTGCGCCGCGCTCACAAAACCAGCTTCGAACAAGGCGGGTGCGAAGTAGACGCCCTCGTCCAACATGTGGTGGAAGAACCGGTTGAACCGATCGGCATCTGTGGTCATGACAGTGGCGTAATTTTGTGGCAACGTTGGCATGAAGAAGAAGCCGAACATGCCGCCTTCGCTGTCGCCGCAAAAAGGGATGCCTGCATCGTTTGCGGCCGCAGTCATGCCAGCGATGAGTGAGCGTGTGCGCAGGTTCAGGTTGTCGAAAAAGCCGGGCTTCTGAATTTCACGGAGTGTCGCCAAGCCGCAGGCTGTTGCAACAGGGTTGCCCGACAGCGTCCCGGCTTGGTAAACAGCACCCAACGGTGCCAAATGCGACATCACATCACGTTTGCCGCCGAAGGCTGCCAGTGGCATGCCGCCGCCGATGACCTTGCCCATCACGGTCATATCGGGCTCGAAGCCTGGGATCTCTTTTGCGTACAAGCTTTGCGCGCTGCCCAAAGCGACACGGAAACCGCACATCACTTCGTCGAAAGCCAAGATCGCACCGTATGCCGTACACAACTCACGGCAGCGCTTCATGAAGGGCACGCTTGAGCGAACAAAGTTCATGTTTCCGGCGACTGGCTCCATCATGAGGCACGCGACTTCGTTGCCGTAAGCCTTGAAAGCGGTCTCGAGCGCCTCAATGTCATTGAATGGCAACACCATGGTGTGCTGCACCACCTCAGGCGGTACGCCAGCGCTGGTTGGGTTGCCAAAGGTCGCGAGGCCTGAGCCGGCTTTGACCAATAACGCATCGGCATGGCCGTGGTAGCAACCTTCGAATTTGATGATCTTGCTGCGGCCCGTCGCACCCCGTGCAAGCCGAATCGCGCTCATACCCGCCTCGGTGCCAGAACTGACCAATCGCACCATCTCAATCGATGGCACCAACTTGATGATTTCCTCGGCCAATTCAACTTCGCGCTCTGTTGGCGCGCCGAAAGATAGGCCCTGCTCGACCGCGGCCAATACCGCCTGGGTCACAGCTGGGTGACGGTGACCCAGAATCATAGGACCCCAAGAACCGATGTAATCAATGTAGCGTTTGTCGTCAGCATCCCAAAAGTAGGCGCCGTCACCGCGGTTTACAAAACGCGGTGTGCCACCCACAGCCTTGAAGGCGCGCACCGGGGAGTTGACACCACCGGGAATGGTTTGTTTGGCGCGGTCAAATAAAACGTCGTTTTGGCTCATGGCAGTAAAGTTGATTCGGTTAAAAAGTGTCGTGGTTAATGCTTGGTCTCGTCGAGGGGGAAGTCTCCCAAGTCGATGCCCTCGATGGTGGGTTCAGATTCAATGGACTCGGTGATTTCATCCTCATCGCCGCGGCCCCAAAAAAGTCGGTCAGGTATGGCGAGGCCCATGCCGGGTGCGAAGCCTGCATCTAGACTCTGGTCAAGGTAGGTGAGGGCTTCTGCGCAGGCATTTTGCAAGTCTTCGCCAGCCCCCAATAGTGCGGCCAGGGCAGCTGACAAGGTTTCGCCCGCCCCCATAAATGTGGTGTCAAACCGCTCGAAACGCGCCGTCGCTAGGACGCTCTCAGGCGAGGCCAAATGGTTTTCTAAAAACTGTCCGGGTGCATTGACGCCAGTGACCAAGGTGTAGCTCACGCCATGCGCTTGTGCGGCACGCGCCACATCGCGGGCACTGGGTGGCTTTTCATGATCCCAGTCTGGCAGTAGCCAGCGGCAAAGGGTGCTGTAGTTGCCCACCAAAATCGCCGTTTGCGGCAGCATCAATTCTGTGAAGGCGTCGAGGTAGGCGTCCAGTGCCAATTCATCCATCCAAGTGATGCTGGGCATGTAGGCCACAACCGGGATGTCGGCATAGTCATTGGCGATTTGCGCCACCGCACTGACATTTTCAGGGCTACCCAAAAAACCCACCTTCATGCTGGCTACGGGGATGTCCTCCAGCACGATCCTCGCTTGGTCGGTGATTGCCTCTTCGTCCAACGAGACATGGTCTTGTGTGTCTGTGGTGTCTCTGATCAGCACCGCGGTCACAATGGGCAGCATGTGAACTGAAGCGGACCCCATGGCCGCGACGTCCGCGGCCAAACCGCCCGCACCCGTCGGATCATTGGCGTTGAACGACAGCACGCAAGGCAGTGTCAGCTGCTGTGCGATGGTGTTGCCCTCACGCGGCAAACCATCTGCGGGAGGGCTGTCGCTCGGATCGTTCGATGAGGTGCTCATTGATGGACGTTGTTGGTTACGGTAGGGCCAGTCAAGAAGCCTTCATGCACGCATCGGCGGGCAAGCGCGCACCGATACAATATGAACATTCTATGACACGGTTTTAAAAACAACATGAGCGAAACAACTACCTGGATGTGCCTAATTTGCGGCTGGATTTACGACGAGGCCGAGGGCGCGCCCGATCATGGATTGGCCGCAGGCACCAAGTGGGCGGACGTCCCCATGAACTGGACCTGCCCCGAGTGCGGCGCCCGAAAAGAAGACTTCGAAATGGTCCAGATCTAGGTCCTCATCAGGGGGTCTTTTTCACCACGGCGTAACGCGCCAGCGTCGTGGTGCGGGCTGTGGCGTGGTCAACAATCGGGCGTGGGTAAGTTACCCCCAGTTCAACGCCGGCGGCCATCAGGTCGAGCGGTGTAGCCAGCCAAGGTGCGTGGATGGCCTTGTCCGATAATTCGGCTAAGGCTGGGACGTAGCGGCGAATAAATTTACCTTGTGGATCAAACTTCTCGCTCTGATTAGTGGGGTTGAAAATTCGAAAATAGGGCTGCGCGTCGCACCCACTTGAGCTGGCCCATTGCCAGCCACCGCTGTTTGCCGACAGGTCAAAATCGATTAGTTTCTCCGCAAAATAGTCGGCACCCCAACGCCAGTCAATGCCCAAGTCTTTGGTCAAGAAACTCGCGACAACCATCCGCAGCCGGTTGTGCATGTAGCCGGTTTGGTTGATCTGGTGCATGGCGGCATCGACCAAGGGGTAGCCGGTCTGCCCGTTGCACCAAGCGTCGAACAGGACTTTTGCCGTCGCGCCTTTCTCCCACTTGATGGCATCGTATTCACGCTTAAAAGATTGTTTTGCGACGTGTGGGTGATGATGCAGCACTTGCATGTAGAAGTCGCGCCAAATGAGCTCACTGAGCCAGCTGCTCGCCCCGATGCAGCCTTTCAGGTAGCCGTCGTAAGCGTGGCGCCCGAGTTCGCGAATGGAGACGGTTCCGAAGCGCAAATGAACGCTCAGATAGCTCGGACCTTTGACACTTGGAAAATCGCGGGTGTCTTTGTATTTCGCCATCCGAGGCAAAAAGTCAGTCAGTAGCTTTTCTGCCCCCCGGCGGCCGGGTTCGATGTTTTGCGCCTTTAAGTCGATGGGCTCGAAGCCCATCTCCGCCAAGCTCGGCATCGTCGCCGCGTCGGATAGTGGCTCGGGCAGTTGGCCGGTTATGGCCCATGCGCTGGCATATTTTTCGGTGGGATAAGCCTTCAGGTAGTAGGGCTCCATCTTTTTTAACCAAGCGTTTTTGTAAGGCGTGAACACGCCAAATGGGCGCTCGGCTTGGGTCAGAACTTCGCTGCGCTCAAAGATGCACTGATCCTTGTAAGTCTCCAACATGATGCCTGCATGTGCCAGATGTCCCCGGATCTGTGCATCCCGCGCGAGGGCGTCTGGCTCGTCATCGTGGTTGGCGAAGACCACCTGGACACCCAGTAACTCGGCCATGCGTGGAATGGCCACCTTGGCGTCGTCATGGGTCGTGAGCAAGGGTTGGGCGTCAGGCCCGCGCAGGGCGATCAGCTGGGCGTTGAGGTCTTGCAGACTGTCATGAATAAAACTGACGCGGCGGTCCGCTCGGGGCAGGTGCATCAGGATGGCCTTATCGAAGACAAACACGCCGAACACCTGGTCACAGGTCTTAAGGGCGTGGTAGAGGGCTGCGTTATCGCAGGCGCGCAGGTCGCGTCGGAACCACATCAAACCTTTGGCGTACTTCTTTTTAGTCATAAAACCCTCAAAATCTTCTTGTGTGTGCAGGGGTGGTGTGCAAGTGCTCTGCCCTTAAAATGGCAGTATGTCCATAGATTCTGCCGCGATTGACCTCACCCATCACTTTCTGATCGCAATGCCCGGATTAGAGGATGCACTTTTTGAGCACAGCGTCGTCTACGTTTGTGAGCATAACGATCGTGGCGCATTGGGTCTGATCATCAACAAACCGAGCGACCTGCCGCTCGCAGGGCTGTTCGAGAAAATAGCACTCAAGCTCAATCGAACCGATTTGACGAATGCCCCTGTTTTTCATGGTGGTCCGGTTCAGACGGAGCGCGGTTTTGTACTTCACGAGCCCATGGGTCAGGGGGGCGAGTCGGTCTACTCTTCAACCTTGGTCATAAAAGGCGAGACCTTGGAAGCCTCAGACGTTGTTGAAGTCATGGACGGCGACGAGGACCTCGCACCCCGAACACCGGCGCGCCTCGAAATGACCACCTCGAAAGATGTTCTTGAAGCCATGGCTGAGGGTGCTGGCCCCAAACGTGCCTTGGTCACGCTGGGCTACGCGACATGGGGAAAAGGGCAGCTGGAGTCCGAGTTGGCAGAAAACGCCTGGCTCACGGTGCCGGCTGACGACGCCATCATCTTTGAGACACCGCCGGAGCTTCGTTACAGTCGTGCGATGGGGCTCCTCGGGTTAGATGCCGGCATGCTGCACGGCGGGGCGGGGCACGCCTGATGGCTGCGCTTTCGCTAAGCCCCCAGCTAGCGTCGGATGTCCAGTTATTTTTAGCGTTCGACTATGGTGAAAAGCGAACGGGGGTTGCCAGCGGTAACCGGCTGACCCTGAGTGCGACCCCTTTGGGAACAATTGCCGCCCAAGGGGACGCCAAGTGGCAGCAGATTGGCCGATACATTGCGGATTGGCAGCCGCAGGCGTTGGTTATCGGGGTGCCTCGCCACCCTGATGGGCAGCCTCATCAAAATACCGTTGCCGCGCAGCGCTTTGGCAGGCAGTTGAGTGGCCGCTTCAACTTGCCTGTGTTTGAAACCGACGAGCGTTACACCACGACTGAGGCCCTCACACTCGGCGCAAAAGACGCAGATGCCGCCGCAGCCTGCATAATTCTGGAACAATTTTTGCGGAGTCTTACGCCATGAACACCCCATTAAAAGCACGACCCGCAAGCGAGTTGAATGCCGAGTCGCTGTACCAAGAGCTCTTGCAGCAAATGCGCGTCATCGTGGCTAAAGCCGACTCCCCGGTTCGCTTGGTTGGCATCGCCTCTGGTGGTGTCTGGTTGGCGCATCGACTGCAAGCCGATTTGGGTTTGGAAGGCAGTGCGGGAGTGGTCTCCAGCAGCATGCACCGAGACGACTTCTCAACCCGTGGGCTGAGCTCGATGAGCGTCCAAACCCAACTCCCTTTTGAGATCAACGGCGCCAACGTCTGGCTAATTGACGATGTGCTTTACACGGGCCGTACGATCCGCGCCGTGTTGAATGAACTGTTTGACTATGGTCGTCCTGCCGCAGTGAAACTCGCTGTGCTGGTTGACCGTGGCCAGCGTGAGCTGCCCGTCGAGGCCAATTTGGCGATCGCGCGATCTGATTTACCGGCAACACAGTTGCTCGAGCTGTCAAGGACCGAAGACGGGCAACTGACCTTTGGTATCGAAGCGACGCCTGAATAAGCCCCATCAAATTACCGACGACCCCCCCATGCGTATCCAACGAAACCCCCAACTCAATGCCAACGGCGAGCTGATTCATTTGTTGTCCACGGAAGGCCTATCCAAAGATGTGCTGACCAACATTCTTGATACGGCCACGAACTTCGTCAGTGTGAGCGACCGTGAGGTCAAGAAGGTCCCGTTGCTTCGTGGCAAAAGCGTTTTTAATTTGTTCTTTGAAAACTCAACCCGCACGCGGACAACGTTTGACATTGCCGCGACGCGTCTGAGTGCGGACGTCATCAACTTGGACATCGCCCGATCGTCTGCAAGCAAGGGCGAGAGCTTGCTGGACACGATCGATAACCTGTCAGCAATGGCGGCAGATATCTTTGTGGTTCGGCACAATGAGTCGGGTGCGCCCTATCTGATCGCACAGCACGTGGCACCGCATGTGCACGTGGTTAACGCCGGTGATGGTCGCCACGCGCACCCCACGCAGGCGCTGTTGGACATGTACACCATTCGCCATTTCAAAGGCGATTTTTCAAACCTCAGTGTCGCCATCGTGGGCGACGTTTTGCACTCGCGCGTTGCACGCTCGAATATCCACGCCCTCACCACTTTGGGCTGTCCCGATGTGCGTGTGGTGGGGCCAAAAACGCTGGTACCCGGCGACATGGCCCAAATGGGTGCGCGCGTTTGCAATGATTTGCGTGAGGGCATCAGCGGCGTCGATGTCGTGATTGCGTTGCGACTTCAAAACGAACGCATGAGTGGCGCACTGTTGCCTTCTGCGCAAGAATTTTTCAAAAGTTACGGACTCACGCCTGAGCGGATGCAGTGGGCAAAGCCAGATGCCATCGTTATGCATCCAGGCCCAATCAACCGCGGTGTTGAGATTGCATCAGCGGTGGCCGATGGTCCGCAAGCGGTCATTTTGTCCCAGGTGACTTTTGGTATCGCGGTTCGTATGGCGGTGATGTCCATCGTTGCGAGCCACGATGCGTGAAGCCATTCTTCCGTTCAATAAGCAGCGAAAAAACGCTACAGCACCATGAAAATTCTCATTAAATCTGGACGCGTCATCGATCCTGCCAGTGGTATGGACGCGCAGCAAGATGTCGCCATCGCGGGAGGGCGTATCGTTGCCATGGGACCGACCATCCCCGACTTCACGCCAGAAAAAACGGTTGATGCACGCGGCGCGATCGTCGCACCTGGCCTGATTGATCTGTGCGCGCGGCTTCGCGAACCTGGTTTTGAACACGAGTCCATGCTTGAGTCAGAAATGGCGGCTGCCGTTGCCGGTGGCATCACGTCATTGGTTTGTCCGCCTGACACCGATCCGGTTCTTGATGAGCCCGGATTGGTTGACATGCTCAAGTTTCGCACCAAGAAGCTGCGCCAAGCGCGAGTCTTTCCTTTGGGTGCCTTGACGCGCGGTTTAAAGGGCGAAATATTGACCGAAATGGCCGAATTGACCGAGTCGGGCTGTGTCGGTTTCGGACAGGCTGATGTGCCGATTGTGAACACGCAGGTCCTGCAAAGAACCTTCCAATACGCGGCATCGTTTGGATACAGCGTGTGGTTGCGACCTCAAGATTACTGGTTGGGTCAGGGCGTTGCCGCCAGTGGCGCATTGGCCACGCGCATGGGCCTCTCCGGCGTTCCCGTTGCTGCTGAAGTGATTGCCCTGCAAACCATTTTTGAGCTGCTGCGAGGTACCCCAGCGCGCGTTCATCTGTGCCGTATCAGCAGTGCGAAGGGGCTGGCGTTAATTCGACAAGCCAAGGCAGAGGGGTTACCGATCACGTGCGACGTCAGCGTCCACAACCTTCACTTGATCGATGTGGACATGGGCTACTACGATGCCCGTCTGCGGTTGCAGCCTCCCGTTCGCCAGCAGGTGGATCGCGACGCGCTGCGCGCGGGCTTGGCGGATGGCACGATCGACGCGCTGGTGAGTGATCACAACCCAGTTGAGGCCGACGCAAAAAATTTACCCTTTGCGCAAGCCGAACCCGGCGGCACGGCACTGGAGTTGTTGTTGAGCCTCGCCCTTAAGTGGGGGCAAACCGATGGCATTCCCGATAGACAGGTGTTACGGGCCTTGACGCGTGGACCGGCGAATGTCCTGGGTCAAAGTTTGGGCAGCTTGCAGGACAGCCTTGGACAGATTGTTATTGGTGGCGTCGCAGACATTTGCGTTTTTAACCCCACCGATGAATGGGTTGTCAGCGACGGCAGCCTTCGCAGCCAAGGCAAGCACACCCCGTTCTCTGGTTACGCACTGCCGGGACGGGTTGTGACCACGATTGCGGGTGGATTTGTCGCGTTTGATAGCCAGTAACCCATGAGTCCGTTTGCAGCTTCGTGGCGTTTGATCTTGGCGATTCGCCACATCACAACAGGCCTGCGAACGATCACCAAGCATTTCCCTGCCGCCTCCCAAACGGCCAGAGATGCAATGGTGCAGTCATGGTCGGTTGAGCTGCTGGCCATCTTGAACGTCGATTTGGTTGTCAAAGGCGATCAGCCACCGCCGGGGTTGGTGGTTGCCAACCATGTCTCATGGCTTGACATCTTGGTGATGAACGCGGCCCACCCTGTGCGGTTTTTATCAAAATCAGACGTGAAAGCCTGGCCGCTTTTGGGTCGCCTCATCGAGGGATCTGGTACCTTGTTCATTGAACGCAGCAAGCGACGCGACGCGATGCGGGTTGTCCAAACCATCACGGGTTATCTTCGCGATGGCCATCGCATAGCGGTCTTTCCGGAGGGAACAACCAACGATGGGATTCACGTTTTGCCCTTTCACGGCAACTTGATTCAAGCGGCACTGGATGCTGACTGTGCTGTCACGCCTGTTGGCATTCGTTACGTCGGGAAAGCGACCGGAGAGCGAAGTTTGGCACCGGCATACATCGATGAAGACACCTTGTTGAGCTCTGTTTGGCGCACATTGCGGGCAGGGCGCCTGGTTGCGGAGGTATCGGTTGGGGCTGCGCAAACCGCGAATACCCGCGACCGTCGCCAATGGGCCCATGATTTACGCGAGGCGGTAATCGCCTTGGTTTAACCGCGTCGGTTGACGATCTTTTTTATTGGCACTCACCACTTATTTTTGAGATTTCATCATGAAGAAAACATCGCTGTTTATTGGTTCTTTTAAGGTCCTTCTAAGTGCCGCATTGTTAGGTATGGCTGCAGTCGCCAATGCGCAGAGCATCACGGTCGATGACGCTTGGGTGCGTGCCACTGTCCCCGCGCAAAAAGCAACGGGCGCCTTTCTTCGGATTACTGTGACAGGGGCGAATGCCACTTTGGTTTCTGCCGCGTCACCGATTGCCGGCGTGACCCAAATACATGAAATGGAAATGGCTGACGGTGTGATGCGCATGCGCGAAAAAGCGGATGGCATTCCGCTTAAGGCCGGCGAGGCGCTGGCATTGAAACCAGGCGGTTATCACATCATGATGATGGATCTGAAGCAGGCGGTTAAGGTTGGTGAGGCGGTGCCACTGACACTCACGGTCAAAAAAGCGGATGGCAAGCAGATAAGCACCACCATTAACGCGGAAGTTCGAGCGCTCAACGGTCAGCCAGTCATGAACCACGGAAAGATGCACTGATTTGAAGTGTTGATACCTCGCATATGCCGGCGCCGCACCACCATGTTTACGTGATCCTATTGAATGATGCGGTGCTGCAGCACAGACGCTTCAGGGATGCCAATAGGCACTACACCGGGCAGTCTCCGTGTGTCTACGTTGGCATGACCGGGCAAGACCCAGACACGCGATTTGATAAACACAAGGCAGGCATCAAGGCCAATACCTACGTGATGCGATATGGCGAGCGACTGATGCCCGAGCTTGTTTCTGATCTCAAGCAACCCATGACATCCACAGACGCCAAATACCAAGAGGTCGACGTCGCCCTCAGGTTGAAGGCGCTGGGGTACGGGGTTTGGCAGGCTTGATGTTTTATTGCAACGATTCCAGCGGTTGCCATTAAATCAACTGGCGCCTCCGACAGGAATCGAACCTGTATCTAGCGCTTAGGAGGCGCTTGTTCTATCCGTTGAACTACGGCGGCGGGCATCGGCAGTTTATCAGAGCCCTTGGGGGACCGATGCGACAGAAATAGGCGGCTAACCCCGCTAAAATCTCGCTTTCTCGCGCGAGAGCGCGCTCAACCAAAGGAAAACCATGTTCGAAGCAGCGATTGCAGGTAGCTTACCCAAGCCCGGTTGGTTAGCAGAGACCAATAAGCTTTGGCCCAAGTGGATGGCTGAGGGCGACGCGTTGCGCCAGGCGAAGGCAGACGCCACGCTGCTCTGGATCAAGGCGCAAGAGGATGCGGGTCTCGATGTCATCGGGGACGGCGAGCAGGCCCGTCAACACTTTGTGCATGGCTTCCTTGAGGCGGTTGAGGGCATCGACTTTGAGAACAAGGTCACCATGGGTATCCGCAACAATCGCTATGACGCGCAGGTGCCGCAAGTGGTCGAGAAGCTACGTCTAAAAGGGCGTGTGCATGCGTTTGAGGCGCAATTTGCCCGGGCGCACACCAAGCGTAAATTAAAGTTCACGCTGCCCGGCCCAATGACGATTGTCGACACGGTGGCGGATCGTTTTTATGGGGATCGTATCAAGATGGCGATGGCATTTGCCGAGCTCTTGAACGAGGAGGCCTTGGCACTTCAAGCGGACGGTGTGGACATCATCCAATTTGATGAGCCCGCATTCAACGTTTACATGAAGGAGGCCGCTGACTGGGGTGTCAAGGCACTTGAGCGCGCTGTACAAGGACTCACTTGTAAGACAGCGGTGCACATTTGCTACGGTTACGGGATCCAAGCCAACATCGATTGGAAGAATGCGCTGGGCCATGAGTGGCGCCAGTACGAGGACGTTTTCCCAGCATTGGCAAAGAGCAGCATTGACCAGGTGAGTTTGGAGTGCTTCCATTCCCACGTGCCGATCGACCTCATCAAATTACTGGATGGCAAAGAGGTGATGGTGGGGGTGATTGATGTGGCGAGTGAGCAGATCGAAACCCCTGAAGAAATTGCTGACACCATCGGCAAGGCGCTGCAATTCGTTGCGCGTGACAAATTGATTCCGTGTACCAATTGCGGCTTGGCGCCAATGTCTCGCGAAGTGGCGATGGCAAAGCTGAAGGCGCTTGGTGAAGGCGCCGCGCTGGCCCGTGAGCGTTACGGTCAGTGATTGTGTTTTAAGCGGATCGCGGCGGCGCAAGCTCGTCGCGATTCGCCAAAGCCGGGAACAGACGCAGCCAACCAAGGGCGACGGCGATGGTTCCAATGCCCCCCAGTACGACGGAGGCCACAGGCCCCATCAGTGCGGCCGTTGCGCCAGACTCAAATTCTCCCAATTGGTTTGACGCCCCAATAAAAATTGAATTGACCGCGGAGACACGACCGCGCATCTCATCGGGGGTTTCCAATTGCATCAGCGTGATGCGGGTCACAACGCTGATGGCGTCAGCCGCACCAGTTACTGCCAAGGCGGCAACGGATAGCCAGAAGCTGGTCGACAGGCCGAATACGACCATACCGATACCAAAAATACCCACTGATCCCAGTAACTTGTAGCCCACTTTTCTTCTGAGTGGCCAACGCATGAGTGCGAGTGACACCACGAGTGCACCAACGGCAGGCGCGGCTCGCAGGAGGCCCAACCCTTCAGGGCCAGTATGGAGAATATCGCGGGCAAAGATTGGTAGCAGTGCCGTGGCGCCGCCGAGTAGCACGGCGAAGAGATCCAGTGAAATGGCACCGAGCAAAATCTTGTGGTGCCACACAAACCCGATACCAGCCAAGACGCTCTCCCAGCTGACGGCTTGGTGGGTGCGTTTACGCGCATAGCGGACAAACATCATCAGTATGAAGCCGATCGCGAGGAGGACGGTACACGTGCCATATACCGCCGTCGCGCCGGCGGTATAGATGACACCCCCCAACGCGGGGCCGCCGATGATGGCGACTTGCATGCCACTGGTGCTCATGGCCACGGCTTTTTGCAGCAGCGATTCCTTCACCAGCGCGGGTGCAATGGCCTGTTGTGCGGGCATTTGGAAGGCGCGTGCAGCGCCCAAAATAACGGACAGGGCAAAGATTAATTCACGGTTGACCCAGTCCTCTTGTGTTCCCCACCACAACACAGCGGCAACCGCGGCTTGGCTCAAAATACAAATTGAAATGATGTGACCGCGGTGATACCGATCAGCGAAATGCCCAGCAGGAAGCGTCAGTAACAGCGCGGGTATGAATTGAAGCAGTCCGACCAATCCAAGATCCCATGCGCTATTGGTGAGGTCGTACATCTGCCACGCCAATGCGACCATGAGCATTTGGTTGGCCAGTGTGCCGATGACACGGGCGAACCAATACCGAATGAATGAGGGGTAAGCGCTGAGGCGTTCGAGATTGTTTGAGGGGGACATGGTTGGGCTGAGGACAACTCGCAATGGTGCGAGTGTATGTCCGAATTAGCCCAAAGTCTCCAGCCGCATGAGCCCAACGTTACCGCCAGAGGCGGTGGTGTTATTGCTCACGCTGCGCTCGATCACCAGACGCTCAAGCGGAATATGGACGTCCTTTGTTTGGCCACGCCACAACCCAATGATGGGCCCCGGACGCTGCGCCAAAATCTGCTGTGCATGAAGCGTTTGCGTATCGCTGCCGTGTAGCAACACGAAGTCAAAGGCGGCGTCGCTTGCTTCCCAGTCGTCACACCACACAATGGCATCGCGTTGTGCGGGCGACAGTGACTGTGCCTCATTGCGCCTTGTGGTTGGCCAGACCGCTTTGCCTCCGACGGCCCAAATCGCGTGCGTCTGGCTCATGCGGTCATCAAAGTCATCGGCTAAACAGAGTACCCGCGCCCGAGCGACACACTGGTATTGGTTGTGCTCGCCCGTGGGGCCAGGTAGTGTGATGGTTTCGTTGATTGAAAGCGCCTCGGATGGCCCTTGCGTGGCTTGGCGCCGATCTGACAGCAGACGTAGCAGATAAAGGGGGCCACCTGCCTTCGGACCGGTGCCCGACTCGCCTTCCCCTCCGAAAGGCTGGACCCCGACAACAGCGCCCACTTGGTTGCGGTTGATGTACAAATTACCCACTGCTGCTTTACGGCGTACCAAAGCCATCGTCGCGTCCGAGCGGGTGTGCAGGCCCATTGTGAGGCCAAAGCCAAGGGCATTGATTTGATCGATGAGTGCACTGAGTTGGTCGTGCGCATAGCGAATCACGTGACAAACGGGACCAAAAATTTCGTGGGTGAGGTCGCTGACGGCATTGATCTCGATGAGTGTGGGCGCAACAAAAGTGCCCGCTTCGGCCTGCTCACCAACGCCACTCTGTGTGACTTTACAGCCGGCCGCCCGAAGCGTGGCGATGTGGTGATTGATGGCGGCCTTTGCCTCCTCGTCGATGACCGGCCCCACATCCGTCGAAAGGACTGCTGGATTGCCAACGCTTAGTTCGGCCATGGCCCCACGCAGCATTGCGAGGGTTGTGTCGGCGACATCGGCCTGCAAGCACAACAGGCGCAATGCCGAACAGCGCTGTCCTGCGCTGTCGAAAGCAGAGCTCACGATGTCTGCGACCGCCTGCTCGGTCAGTGCTGAAGAGTCAACGATCATGGCGTTTTGACCGCCAGTCTCAGCGATTAGCGGGATGGGCTGCCCGTTTGTTCCCAGGCGCGTTGAGAGTGTTTTTTGCAGCAACCGCGCCACCTCAGTTGAGCCCGTAAAAACGACACCTGCGACAGCTGGGTGTGACACCATCGCGGCGCCAATCGTTGCGCCATCCCCGTGTAGCAGGTGCAGTGCGCTACTGGGTACGCCGCCTTCCATCAACAAAGCGACGGCCTTGGCGGCGATCAAGGGCGTTTGTTCGGCTGGCTTTGCAACGACGGTATTGCCGGCGGCGAGTGCGGCTGAGATCTGACCAATAAAAATGGCCAGCGGGAAATTCCAAGGGCTGATACAGACCACTGGGCCAAGGGGGTGGTGCGTGTCATTGGAGAAGTCGGATCTCACCTGTGCGGCGTAGTAGCGCAGAAAGTCGACGGCCTCGCGCACCTCTGCAATCGCGTTCGCCGCTGTTTTTCCTGCCTCGTGCATCAGGAGCGCCATGAGCGCTTCGGTTTGCGTCAGCATCAGATCGGCCGCCTTATCGAGCGCGCAGGCACGCGCATCCGCCGCTGTTTTTGACCAGGCCTGCCCATCGCTCAATGCGATCTTGAAGGCATGGTCGATATCGCACGGATTGGCAAGCTCGACATAACCAATGGTTTGTTGATGGTCGGCGGGGTTACGAACAACGCGCCACACCCGCTCGGCAGCTGGCTTATTCGGGGTCATGGTGTGGGCGCGGATGCGGTTTTCTGTGCACGTTTGGATCGCGCTACCGATGGCCTCTAGGGTTTTTTCGTCACTCAAATCCACACCGGTGGCGTTGCGCCGCCCAACGCCGTAGATGTCCGCTGGCAGCGGGATTTGCGGGTGACGCATATCGACTGGCGGTGATGCGTGGCGCAGTGCCAGCGTGGTGACGCGCGGGTCTTCAATCAGCGAACTCATCGGGATTGACTTGTCAGAGACGCGGTTGATGAACGACGTATTTGCACCGTTCTCCAGCAGGCGTCGAACGAGATAGGCTAACAGCGTCTCATGTGCGCCGACCGGGGCATAAATGCGGCAAGGGCGTGGCCCTGTATGCCCCGCTTGACCTGTCACGATTTGGTCGTAGAGGGCTTCGCCCATGCCGTGCAAACACTGAAATTCATACTGCCCCGCTTTGTAGTGCGCTGGGTTGGCCATGTGCACGATTGCAGCCACGGTGTGTGCGTTGTGGGTCGCAAACTGGGGGTAGATCGCGTCGCCTGCTTGCAAAAGCTTTTCTGCACACACCAAGTATGAGACGTCGGTGTGCGACTTCTGCGTGTAAACCGGGTAGTCGGCGTGACCGTCCACTTGGGCGCGTTTGATTTCTGAATCCCAGTAGGCGCCCTTGACCAATCGGACCATCAAGCGATGTTCGCTGCGTTGCGCCAAGTCAATAAGCCAGTCGATCACGTAGGGGCAACGCTTCTGGTAGGCCTGAATCACAAAGCCGATACCGTCGAAGCCCTTTAGGGCAGGTTCGAAGCAGAGGCGCTCAAGCAAGTCGAGTGACAGGTCAAGGCGATCGGCTTCTTCGGCGTCGATGTTTAAACCGATGTTGAATGTCTTGGCCTGCAACACGAGATCTAAAAGCTTGGGATAAAGCTCTGCCATAACACGCGCCTTCTGGGCGCGGCTGTAGCGTGGGTGTAGCGCCGAGAGTTTGATGGATATTCCTGCACGGTTAATGACGTCGGATCCCGTCGCCGTCCGGCCAATGTGCGTGATGGCATCGGTATAGGCTTTCAAGTAACGCGCCGCATCGGTTGCCGTCATTGCCGCTTCGCCCAACATGTCATAGCTATAGCGATAGCCCTTGGCCTCTTGCTTCGCCGCATGCTGGGTGGCTTTGGCGATCGTCTCGCCGGCTACAAACTGATGGCCCATGATTTGCATGGCAAGCCCCATGGCATGACGAATCAGGGGCTCTGCGCCTGCACGAAGTACGCGTTTAAGGCTCTCTCCCAGTTGCTCTCGCGCGGCTTGCTCTGGACTCAGTAGCTTACCTGTGATGAGCAATCCCCAGGTCGCCGCATTCACGAACACCGACGGTGTCTCCCCCAGATGCGCTGACCAATGGCCTTGCGTGACTTTGTCTCTGATCATCGCGTCGCGCATGGCTGCATCGGGAATACGAAGGAGCGACTCCGCAAGGCACATGAGCGCGACGCCCTCGCGCGAGCTGAGTGTGTAGGTCTGCAGCAGATCTTGAATCAGGTTTGCTTTTGCGCTCCCGTGTCGGTGGGCTCGCAGTCCCTCGACCAGCGTGCCCGCCAGGGCTTGTGTTGCCGCGTGGCCCTCAGGGTCAGCCTGCATCGATTCGCAAAGTTTCTCAATCGCTTCACGTTCGCTGATGCGGGTGTTCTCGGCGATGGCCTCCCGCAAGGCACTGCGTTGCAGCGGACCATCTGCCCAATCGGCGGCAGGCATGCGTTGTGATGTGGGTAGGCTGGCGTTCATTTTGGGCTCGTGGGCTTTTAGGGTGGAGAATAGATAATGTGGGTATCTTCCTTTTATTTAATCGAAATAAATCACTATAATTTTAATATTCGATAGTTAAATAATTTGAAAACATGTACGAAATCGATCGATTGGATATAAAGATACTGGGTGCGCTGCAAACCGATGGCCGCATGAGTAATTTGAAGCTTGCCGAGGTGGTGTCGCTGTCCCCGACGGCGGTACTCGCGCGCGTTCAAAAACTGACCAAAGAGGGTTACATCTTGGGCTACGAGGCCCGTTTGAATCCGCTCAAGCTGGACGCGGGAATGCTGATATTTGTCGAGGTTTTGCTCGATCGCACCACGCCCAATGTTTTTGACGCTTTCCGAGCGGCGGTTCAAGTTCGCTCAGAGATCATGGAGTGCCACATGGTGGCGGGTGGTTTCGATTACTTGCTCAAGACACGTGTGGCCAACATGGAGGCCTACCGTGAGTTTGCTGGTGAGGTGCTTTGGCAAATGCCGGGCGTCCGCGAGACCCGAACCTATGTGGTGATGGAAGAGGTAAAAAACAGCCATCGCTTGCCAGCGCTGGGCTGAGCAAAGGTGTGTGGTCGGGGCGAGAGGATTCGAACCTCCGGTCTCTACGTCCCGAACGTAGCGCTTTACCGGACTAAGCTACGCCCCGATACGACCGAAATTTTATACAAAAAATCCTCAGTTGCGCCGTGCCAGCAGCGACTGAGCGAGTCCACGAAGCGCGTCAGTATGCGCGTTGGCTGGGAATGCTTCGAGCGCCGCGATCGCTCGCAAAGCCTCCTGATGCGCCGCCTCACGCGCGTCTTGCAGACCGCCACTGTTTTGAATCATCGCAACGATGCGCGGTAACTCGGACACGTCACCATCTTCAATCGCCTTGGTGATCAAGGCTGCCTCGTCGGGGTTCACGCGCTGTAAGGTGCAAATCACTGGAAGTGTCAGCTTGCCTTCGCGTAAATCGTCTCCCAAATTTTTACCCAAGTCCTTTGCGTTACCGGCGTAATCGAGCACGTCATCGATGATTTGAAAGGCCGTACCGAGGGCTTGGCCGTAGGTGGCGCAGGCGGACTCAAGCGCTGCGCTTGATGGGTTGAGCATCGCTGCGAGCCGCGCACTGGCCTCAAACAGCTGCGCTGTTTTGGACCGAATCACCCGCAGGTAGTCGGCTTCGCTGAGGCTGGCGTCGTGCATGTTCATGAGCTGGAGCACCTCACCCTCAGCAATCACGTTGGTGGTATCCGCCAGCGTTGACATGATCCGCATGTCGCCAACGTCGACCATCATCTGGAATGCCCGGGAGTACACGAAGTCGCCAACAAGTACGCTGGCAGCATTACCGAAGCTCTCATTGGCCGTCGCCCGCCCGCGTCGCATGGTCGACTCGTCAACCACATCATCATGCAGTAGCGTCGCGGTATGGATGAACTCCACCACCGCGGCCAGCAGGTGACGACGGGGGTCTTGATGACCGAGCGCTCCCGACACCAGTAACAACAGGGCTGGACGCAAGCGCTTGCCGCCGGATGTGATGATGTATTGCGCAATTTGGCTCACCAGCGGCACGTCTGACGAGAGGCGCTCCGCGATGACGCGGTCGAGCGCGGCCATATCCTGAGCGATGAGGCCAAGTGCGGCAGCGGTGTGGTCAGTCGATGTATCGCTCAAGGTGAGGGGCCGGTAAAAATAGAACGCTGATTATAGAAACACAAACGCAAAACCCCGGAGGCGATTGCTCGCAACACCCGGGGTTTGATGGTTGATGTCAGTCCTTCTTAGCGCATGTGCTGATGCCAAACATGGCGTAAGGCGGACACCAGCCGATGAGGCCGGTTGCCATCGGGATGACGCCAAGATAACCCCAAATGCCAACCGTGCCTGTCGCCGCAAGCACAACGAGCAGCAGGCCACCGCCGACTCGGATGGCGCGTTCTGGGTTGCCGATGTTTTTGTTCATATTCATACGTTTCGCTCCTAGGCTGTGGTTGATCACTTCAGTCTAGCTTGCCACCGTGGGCCGGGTGTTGTGATTTATCAATCATGCAAACATCTAAATAAATTCTTTCGTATTAATTGGTGGCGAATTTGCGACGACCCGAGGGTAATTCCGCCCCCAGCTGGGCAGCTGCTGGCCACGGGTATGGGCACCGTGTTAAACTCTTGGGCTTGGCAGAAATTCGTCTGTCATGAATCATTTAGAGAAATCTAGAGGTAAACCTATGTACGCGGTCATAAAAACCGGTGGTAAGCAGTATCGTGTTGCTACCGGCGAAAAAATTAAAGTAGAACAGATCGCTGCGGAAGTGGGTCAAGAGATTGTGATTGATCAAGTCTTAGCTGTCGGAAACGGCAGTGACTTGAAAATCGGCACACCCTTGGTCGCTGGTGCAGCGGTAACAGTAACCGTGGTGTCTCACGGTCGTGGCGACAAGGTGCGCATTTTCAAAATGCGTCGCCGTAAGCACTACCAAAAGCGCCAAGGGCATCGTCAAAACTACACAGAGCTGGCTATCGGCTCCATCACTGCTTAAGGAGTTGATCCACCATGGCACAGAAAAAAGGCGGCGGCTCCACGCGCAACGGACGTGACTCAAACCCAAAGATGTTGGGTGTTAAGGCGTTCGGCGGTGAGTTGGTAACAGCGGGCTCGATCATCGTGCGTCAGCGCGGTACCAAGTTCCACCCCGGCACCAATGTCGGTATCGGTAAAGACCACACGTTGTTCGCGACAGTTGATGGTCACGTTCAGTTCGCCGTCAAGGGCGCCCTGAATCGCAGCGTTGTGAGCATCACGCCTGCCGAGTAACTCGGCGCCAGTGATGTCGGTGCACATTGAGTTGATGCACCCAGCGACAAAAGCCCGCTTAGCGGGCTTTTTTGTTGCCGTAAGGCAAAGTCCCGTTGATAACTGGCAGAAATGCCTAAAATCCCATTATGAAATTTGTTGACGAAGCACTGATTGATATTGCCGCTGGTGACGGGGGTAACGGCTGTGCCTCGTTTCGGCACGAAAAATACAAAGAATTTGGCGGGCCTGACGGTGGCGATGGTGGCCGTGGCGGTCACGTGTTTGTCGTTGGTGATGTATCGCTGAATACGCTGGTTGACTTCCGCTTCTCTCGCCGTTTTGAGGGACAGCGCGGCGAGCACGGTAAAGGGTCCGATTTGTTCGGCGCGAAGGGCGCTGACGTTTACCTCAAGATGCCGATTGGCACTGTCATAACGGATGCGGAAACCGGTGAAGTGATCATGGAGGTTTTGGTGCCCGATGAGCCCTTCATTTTGGCCAAAGCGGGTGATGGCGGTTTCGGCAATATGCACTACAAAAGCTCGACCAATCGCGCACCACGCCAGAAAACCTTGGGTTATCCAGGCGAGCGCAAGACCGTTCGGTTAGAGCTGAAAGTTTTGGCGGATGTCGGGTTACTGGGTATGCCCAATGCGGGTAAATCGACCCTGATTGCAGCGGTCTCCAATGCGAAACCAAAGATTGCGGACTATCCCTTCACAACACTCCATCCCAATTTAGGGGTGGTTCGCGTTGCCCCTGAAAAAAGTTTTGTTATCGCGGATGTGCCCGGCCTGATTGAAGGCGCCGCCGAAGGTGCTGGCTTGGGGCATCAGTTTTTGCGCCATTTGCAACGCACACGGTTGTTGCTGCACGTCATTGACATGGCACCCTTTGATGATGGTGTCGATCCCGTCGCACAGGCAAAGGCGATCATCGCCGAGCTAAAAAAGTACGACAAAGCCCTCTATGACAAACCGCGATGGGTTGTCCTCAACAAACTTGACATGGTGCCTGAGGCTGACCGCGCCGCTTTGGTCGCCGACTTCGTCAAGCGCCTGAAATACAAGGGCCCTGTTTTTGAAATTTCGGCGCTCACGCGAGAAGGTTGTGAGACGCTCATGCTCTCCGTATTCGAGCATGTCGCGAAAGTGGCCAAGTCAGAGCAGCCGCATGTTGCGGTAGATCCTCGTTTTGATGTTGCCAAAGACGGCAGTTTGAAAGCGCGGAAAGACAAGCTCCCCGAGGATCTGGCGAGCGATCCCCGCTTTAGCAACTGATCCCCGATCACCTTCCCCCTTTAGCCCTATCTTCAAATAGCACTCATTATGTTCGGTCAACAAACCGTTGAGCAACTGGCTGTGTTGCGTCAGGCCAAGCGTGTGGTCGTTAAAGTGGGATCAAGTCTTGTCACCAACGACGGCAAGGGCATTGACGAGCAAGCGATCGCACACTGGGCGCGTCAACTTGCAGCCCTGGTTGGTCAGGGTCGCGAGGTCATCATGGTCAGCAGTGGCGCAGTTGCTGAGGGGATGAAGCGCCTCGGTTGGCGCAAGCGACCCAGCCAAGTGCACGAATTACAAGCGGCGGCAGCTGTGGGCCAAATGGGATTGGTACAGATGTACGAATCAAAGCTCAGTGCCTTTAACGTTGGCAGCGCACAGGTGCTTCTGACACATGCCGACTTGGCTGACCGCGAGCGATATCTCAATGCCCGGTCAACGCTCACGACGTTGTTGGAGCTGGGTGTGGTACCCGTGATCAACGAGAACGACACGGTTGTGAACGATGAGATTAAGTTCGGCGACAACGATACGCTGGGCGCTTTGGTGGCGAACTTGGTTGTCGCCGACGCGCTGATTATCCTCACCGACCAAGCGGGGCTCTACACCGCGGATCCACGCCGAGATCCAACAGCCACATTTGTCCACTCAGCGCCTGCTGGCGATGCGCGGCTTGAGGCAATGGCCGGTGGCGCGGGAAGCTTGATTGGTAAGGGCGGGATGATCACCAAGGTTTTGGCAGCGAAGCGCGCCGCCGCGTCAGGTGCAACGACGGTGATCGCATCGGGCCACGAGCCTGATGTTTTGCTAAGACTGTGTAACGGCGAGGCCATCGGTACATGGTTGATGGCGCAAACAGGTAAAAACCAGGCGCGCAAGCAATGGATGGCTGATCACTTGCAGATGCGTGGCGCTGTTGTCATTGACGCGGGCGCAGTCATCAAGGTCGCCACAGAAGGCAAGAGCCTGTTACCCATCGGAATGACGTCGGTGAAAGGCGATTTTTCGCGTGGCGATGTGATCGCGATTTTGGATGACGCTGGGCGTGAAATTGCCAGAGGACTTGCCAACTATGCGAGCGCTGAAGCCAAACTGCTTTGCCGTAGGCCCTCCGCCCAGTTTGAGCAATTATTGGGCTACGCCGCTGAGCCGGAAATGGTTCATCGAACCAATCTGGTCCTGACGCATACCGCGCGCTGAGGCTCGTGCCTTAACGCAATGGCGCTGCTGCTGCCAAGCGTTCGATCAGAAGCTCAGGTGGGCCAAACACAATCTGCACATTGCAAAGCGCGTCACGACCCATCCGAAGTGCGTAGCGGCCTGGTGCCAGGCGCCACTCGGTCCATTCCGTGTTGCGTCGATCTCGCCACCCGTCACCGGCACGCCAATTCGCATAAATTTTGACCGTGCGATCAGCGCAGCGGATGCCTTCGTATTGGACGTTCATTGCACCGCTTGGGCTTTTAGCGACGAGAACGTAGCGGATCACACCATCCTCACCAACGGACAGCGTTTCAGGCACAACCCCGAAACTGAGGTTTGACCGAGCGGGGTTGTCCACTGGGATCAACGTGTCTGTTGCGAAGGCCTCGGGCGGGGCTTGCGGCTTCTCGACCCACGGTGCGTCGGGCTCGAAATTGGCGTTTTGAGCGCTAACAAACCCGCTGATAGCAGCCGCCAGGAGCGCGGCAGTGATGCGAGGCGTGATACGGGCAGTCATGAGGGGTCTGTGCTGTGATTGGGATCAGGGTCAAAGGAGCCACCCGGGGGCAACGCCATCGTTTGTGGCAGCTTGGCGCCTTGCGGATGGCGAAGGGTTTGGTTGTCTCGCGGACGTGCGCCACCACGAAGATAGCGGTTTCGGCCATCGGCACGGGGTAAGAATCGGGACAGTTCGGTGAGGGCCATTTCGTAAACCCCGCGCTTGAACTCGACGACGACATCCAGCGGCACCCAGTAATCATTCCAACGCCAGGCGTCAAACTCGGGGTGATCCGTCGCGCGAAGGTTCAGGTCGGAGTCGTGACCGACAAGGCGCAACAAGAACCATATTTGCTTTTGTCCGCGGTAGTGACCACGCGATTCGCGCCGGATGAACCGGTCTGGCACCTCATAACGCAACCAATCCCGCGTACGCGCCAGGATATTGACGTGCTCTGGATTCAAACCGACCTCTTCATGCAGCTCGCGGAACATCGCTTGTTCCGGTGACTCGCCGCGGTCAATGCCGCCTTGAGGGAACTGCCATGAGTGGGTGCGGATGCGTTTACCCCAGAACACCTGATTTTTATGGTTGAGCAGAATGATGCCGACGTTGGGTCTGAACCCGTCTCTGTCAAGCATAATTAACCTCAAATTTATCTGTTGGATTCATTATGCACGGCAACCAACGGAATACAACCTAAACGCGTTTTAAAGTCCAATGAAAGCCTCCGAATTTTTTGTTAGTACCCTCAAAGAAGCCCCTGCCGATGCGGAAGTTGTCAGCCACCAGTTGATGACGCGTGCAGGCATGATTAAGAAGCTGGGTGCAGGCGTTTACACCTACATGCCGATGGGGTTGCGTGTCATTCAAAAGGTCACCAATATCGTTCGTGAGGAGATGAACCGAGCGGGTGCTGTTGAGCTGACGATGCCTGTCATCCAACCCGCTGAGTTGTGGCAAGAAACCGGACGTTTCGATTCGATGGGCCCTGAGTTGCTCCGCATCAAAGATCGGCATGACCGTGACTTCGTGGTCCAACCGACAAGCGAAGAGGTCGTAACGGATATCGCGCGTCAGTCGCTTCGCAGCTACAAACAACTGCCGAAAAACCTTTACCAAATTCAGACAAAGTTCCGCGACGAACGTCGTCCTCGTTTCGGTCTGATGCGCGGGCGCGAATTCATCATGAAAGACGCCTACAGCTTTGACCGCGACGCCGATGCTGCGAAACAAAGCTACGAAAAAATGGCAACCGCCTATCGTGCGATTTTTGATCGTTTTGGGCTGAGCTACCGTGCGGTAGCGGCAGACAGCGGTGCCATCGGCGGTGACCTGTCGGAAGAGTTTCAAGTCATCGCGGCGACGGGAGAAGACGCGATCGTTTACTGTCCCACCAGTGATTACGCCGCCAACATGGAGAAAGCTGAGGCCTTGGCACCCAAGGGCAACGCACCCGCTCCGACCCAAGCGATGGTTTGCACCCCGACGCCGGGAAAGAGCACCTGCGCTGATGTGGCTGGTTTGTTGGGCCTTGAGCTAACGCAAACGATTAAGTCGCTCGTTCTGGCGACAAATCCAGTGGTTGATGGCGTTGAGGCGGCTGAGCCACAAATTTGGCTGTTACTCCTGCGCGGTGACCATGACATGAACGAGGTGAAGGTTGGCAAGTTAGCCGTGTTTGCGAACGGCTTCCGCTTTGCAACAGTCCCTGAAATCGAGGCCACTTTCGGTTGCCAGCCCGGGTATCTGGGCCCAGTTAACACCCTGAAGCCTGTCCATGTCATTGTCGATCGCGAGGTCGCCGTGATGTCTGACTGGGTGTGTGGCGCCAACCAACCTGATCACCACTACACCGGCGTGAATTGGGGCCGTGACTTACCGCTGCCCTCGATGGTCGAGGACATTCGCAACGTCGTCGCGGGTGATGCCTCTCCCGACGGAAAGGGTGTACTGGCGATTGAGCGCGGCATCGAAGTCGGTCATATTTTCTACCTGGGGACCAAGTATTCCAAAGCCATGAATGCCACCTTCTTGGCCGATGATGGCAAGCCAAAGCACTTCGAAATGGGTTGCTACGGCATTGGCGTGACGCGTCTGCCTGCAGCCGCCATTGAACAGAATCACGACGATCGCGGCATCATTTGGCCCGATGCGATCGCCCCATTCACCGTCGTGATCTGCCCCATTGGTATGGATCGAAGCGATGCGGTCAAAACCGCGGCTGAGAGCCTTCACCAAGCGTTACTGGCTGCAGGGATCGATGTGATTTTGGACGACCGAGGCGAACGCCCGGGTGCGATGTTTGCTGACTGGGAGTTGATCGGCGTGCCCCACCGCGTGGTGTTGTCTGATCGGGGCTTGGCGGCCGGTGAGGTTGAGTACCAACACCGTCGCGCAGCAGAGGCAGAGAAGCTGTCTGCGACCGGGTTGGCTGACGCGCTCCTGAAAAAGCTCGCCAGCTGAGTTCGGTTCGCCGGCCGTGATGGCCGGCGTCGTATCAAGCGGCGTCGCCGCTGATCAGCTTTTGCAGCTCTCCGGACTCGTACATCTCCATCATGATGTCTGACCCGCCAATGAACTCACCATTCACATACAGCTGGGGGATGGTTGGCCATTGGCTGTAATCCTTGATGCCTTGACGGATACCATCATTTTCCAGAACGTTGACGGTGGTGAGGCTCTTGGTGTCAACGCCGCATGCTTTCAAAATTTGGATCGAACGGCCGGAGAATCCACACATGGGGAAGCTGGCGGAGCCCTTCATAAACAGCACCACAGGGTTGGTTTTGACGAGGTCGTCGATTTGTTTTTGCACGTCGCTCATGACAGGGCTCCAAGAAGTTAGAAAAAGGGCTCGTTGCCCGATGCCCCGATTATTCCACTGTTGACCCGCTTCAGTTGTTACAAAACGCAAACGGGGCTGCCCAAAAGGGATAATCTCGCTACGGACCACCCCAGCGGGCACCGGTACAACGCGTGACGCCAGCCAGATCTGCCCGCTGCATGACGGATTCAAAGCCAGCGTCCGCTAGCAGCGCCGCAACGGCGGGGCCCTGATCGTAGCCATGTTCGATGAGCAGCCAGCCACCCGCGCGTAAGTGCGATGGGCTGTGGGTCACGATGCGGCGGATGTCATCCAGACCATCGTGACCTGAGGTCAGCGCCGAGCGGGGTTCAAAGGCCAGGGCTTCGAGGTGCGGGTCGTTTTCAGGAATATAGGGTGGGTTGCTGACGATCAGATCGTATCGGCTTGCGGTCAGGTTTCTGAACCAGTCACTCAAACACCAGCTGACTTGCAGACCCAGCGTGGCACCATTACGCATGGCTTGGTCCAGTGCTGGCTGGCTGGCGTCGGTGGCTGTGACGTTCCAACCCGGGAAGTGGGCCTTGAGTGCCAATGCAATGGCGCCGCTGCCCGTTCCCAAGTCAATCAGCTGCCCGGCCGGTTCGTCGGCGTCTCGCGTTGCCATGATTTCACTGGCCCACGTGACCAGTGTTTCAGTGTCGGGGCGGGGGATCAGAACAGCGGGAGAGACGGCCAGTTGAAGGCCAAAGAACTCTTTGTTGCCCACCAAATACGCGACCGGTATGCCGCGGGCCCGCTCCATGGTCAGACGGGCATAAGTGGCTATCGCGTCATGGCTCAGTAACGCATCGTCGTGTGCAACCAACCAGCTCCGGTCGTAAGAAGCCTTGCCCATCGCAAACAACAAAAGCAGCTGCGCGTCCAAGCGCGCTAACCCCGAGGCTTGCGCTTCCTGTAAGGCCTGCGCGACTGTGGTGTTTGCCGTTGGTGGCATCAGGTATTGGCCTGTTCGAGCGCGGCCATTAACTCGGCGCCACGTGCCAGTTGAAGCTGATGAATCACCTCTTGCAAGTCACCTTCCATGATGCTGGTGAGTTTATAAAGTGTGAGGTTGATCCGGTGATCCGTCAGACGGCCCTGGGGGTAGTTGTAGGTGCGGATACGGTCGCTTCTGTCACCACTGCCAATGAGCCCCTTGCGTTGGGCGGCTTCTGCGGACTCGCGTTTGTTTCGCTCCGCCTCTTGGATGCGCGCCACCAACACCTGCATCGCCTTCGCGCGGTTCCGATGTTGCGACCGATCGTCTTGACACTCGGCAACCGTGCCTGTTGGGATGTGCGTGATCCGAACCGCAGAGTCCGTTTTATTGATGTGCTGCCCGCCCGCGCCGCTGGCCCTGTAGGTGTCGATGCGCAGGTCAGCGGGGTTGATCTCGATGGCCTGACTTTCGTCTGGCTCTGGCATCACCGCCACGGTACACGCGCTGGTATGAATGCGGCCCTGCGTTTCGGTTGCAGGCACGCGTTGGACGCGGTGACCGCCCGACTCGAAACGCAGCAGCCCGTAGGCGCGTGGTCCCACAACGCGTAACACGACCTCTTTGTAGCCGCCTATTTCGCTGGGTGATTCGCTGATGAGTGCCATTTGCAGGCCTTGCGTTTCGCAGTAGCGGGTATACATGCGCAGCAGATCGGCGGCGAACAAGGCTGACTCATCGCCCCCCGTGCCTGCGCGGATCTCTAGGAAAGCGTTCCGCTCATCATCTGCATCTTTTGGTAGCAGCATGGCTTGCAGCGCGGCGTCGAGTTGCGTCATTTCTGCCTCACACGCCTCAATCTCTTCGGCCGCCATTGCAGCCATTTCCGGGTCTTTAAGCATCAACTCGGCATCTGCCAAATCGCGAGCTCGCTGCTGGTACTGTTTGTAGAGTTGCCCCAACTCACTCAAGTCAGCATGCTCTCGGCTCAGTTGCCTAAAGCGGGCCATGTCACTGACGACATCGGGCGCACTTAATAGGGCATCCAGCTCTTCAAGCCGCCATTGTTGGCGCTCCAGGGTTTGTTTGACGAAGGGTTTCATGGCGATTGATTTTGAGCGATTCGGTGTTGTGAGGCTCACAACGGGGTCGCGGACGGTCAGTCCGCGCGCGGCGGAAGTTCAAAACGATCGTCGCTAACGGTCGCGGTCGCCGCCTCGCAACAGCAGACGCTGCACGGCGTCCAGTGCGTGCGCTCGCTCGCTCGCAGAGGTGCTGCTCAGTGCTGTGACGATGCCATGCAGCATCTTTTGGGTCAGTCCGTGGGCGAGGGCGTTCAGTGCCGCTTCTGGGTCCCCATTTTTGGCCAGTAATTTCCGCGCTTTTCCAAGCTCGGTCTCTCGCCATTGCTGTGCCCGCGCCTGAACCTGCTTGATGGCTGGTACGGCATCTCGTTGGTCGAGCCATTGCATGAAACCGTGTACGCCTGTCTCGATGATCGCCTCTGCTTGCCCGACAGCGGCCTGTCGATTCTCTTTGCCGGCTTGGACCACTTCCGCCAAATCATCCACCGTGTAGAGATAAACGTCATCGAGGTGCTGAACATCGGGCTCAATGTCGCGCGGCACGGCGAGATCAACCATGAACATGGGCTTGTGACGGCGTTTCTTAAGGGCGCGTTCGACCGCACCTAGGCCGATGAGCGGCAGGGTACTCGCCGTGCAACTCACGACGATGTCAAAATCACCGAGGCGGTCGGGAAGATCGGCCAAGAGCATCGTGCTGGCGCCGAATTGCTCGGCGAGTGCTTCACCTCGGGCCGCTGTTCTGTTGGCGATGACCATTGATTTCGGTTGTTTCGCGGCGAAATGCGTGGCGGCCAATTCGATCATTTCACCCGCACCGACAAACAGGATGCTGACATCCTTTAAGTCTTCAAAAAGCTGCCCAGCGAGCCGCGTCGCTGCCGCTGTCATGCTGATGGAGTGTGCGCCGATCTCTGTGGTGGTGCGAACCTCTTTCGCAACCGCGAAGGAGCGTTGAAAAAGCTGATGCAGCGTTGTACCCAAGGTGCCTGCCGACTCCGCAGCGCGAACGGCATCTTTCATCTGTCCGAGGATTTGAGCCTCACCCAAAACCATGCTGTCCAGCCCAGACGCAACCCTGAAAGCGTGACGCGCCGCCTCGTTGTCATGCCATGTGTAGACATGTTGGGCGAGAGACTCAGGGGGGAGGCCGCCCGTTTGCGCCAACCAGGCCAGCGTGCGTTGTACCGTCTCGGCATCGCCAGAGCTGTAAATTTCCGTGCGGTTACAGGTCGAGATCAGCGTTGCCTCGGAAATACCGTCCACAGCGTCAAGTAACTGACGCACGGTCGGCGCCAGTTGGTCGGTGGCCACAGCAAAGCGACCACGCACATCCAAGGGCGCCGTTTCATGATTGATGCCAAGGGCCCAGACGGTCATAGCCGTGATTATAAAATCAGGTGCTATTAACGGAGAGACCTTGTGGATGCTTTATTCCTGTGGTTCTGGCATGTCATCAATTTCTTGTTGCCATCATTGGGGCTGGCGACCTTGATGTTTTTCGTGTTGCGTGTCCGCGGCAGCGCGCTCGCCCGCACACAACCGCGCCGCGTGTGGGGCTCCCTGCTGTTGGCGAATTTTGCGATCAGTATCGTGGGTGTCGCTGTCACCGGTTTAGACGGCGCGATGCTCACATACGGTGCCATGGTGTTGGTCTCAGGCGTCGTTAGCGCATCATTTGCCAAGCGCTGATGCCGAGGCTCGCCCTGCCGATGAGGGGAGTTCTCACCTGTAACCGATTGATTTAAATCACAAAAAATACGAAGTAGTGTATTTTTGGCTGTTTCACGGCAAAGCCTTACCTCCAGAAAGGTGGGGCTGGGGTTGCGATAATGTTCGTCTGTCCCCAAAACGGCCAGGCCGTGACCTGAAATTGCCCTAATGAACGCATCAATTCCCAAAGAGCTACTGACGGCGACCGCCACTGAAATGCCGCGGCTGCGTGAGATCCCCTACAACTACACCTCGTTCTCTGACCATGAGATTGTGGTTCGTTTGTTGGGCGAAGAAGCCTGGGAGACCCTCAATCAGCTGCGTCAAGAGCGTCGCACGGGGCGCTCCGCACGAATGCTTTACGAGGTACTGGGTGACATGTGGGTGGTTCAGCGTAACCCCTATCTCCAGGATGATTTGTTGGGAAACCCCCAGCGCCGCCGCGCGTTGGTGGATGCCCTGCGTCATCGGATGGACGAGATCCAGCGCCGACGGACCCCCAGCGAAGATGCCCAACGGGATCATTTGGTGCAGGTGCTCATGTCGTCCGCGTCCGAGGCGATTGGCCGTTTTTCTGATGCCTTTGACGAAATGGCAAAGCTGCGTAGCCGCGTGGCACGTAAGTTCAAAAAATACACGGCCAAAGATAACGTCAAGTTCGACGGCTTGTCTCGCGTCAGCCACGTCACCGACGCAACAGATTGGCGCATCGAATACCCATTCGTCGTCTTAACGCCCGATTCAGAGGCGGAAATGGCCGCCTTGGTGCGAACCAGCATTGAATTGGGCTTGACGATCATCCCCCGCGGGGGCGGCACCGGCTACACCGGCGGGGCCATACCGCTGACGTGGAAGTCCGTGGTGATCAACACCGAAAAACTCGAAGCCATGACGGAAGTGGAGACTTTCAACGCACCGGGGCTTGCCGAACCCATTGCGACCGTTTGGACCGAGGCGGGCGTCGTTACGCAGCGCGTGGCGGATGCGGCCGAGCGCGCTGGGTTTGTTTTCGCTGTCGACCCAACCTCCGCGGAAGCGTCGTGCATCGGCGGCAACATTGCGATGAATGCCGGTGGCAAAAAAGCCGTTTTATGGGGAACGGCGCTGGACAATTTGGTGTCATGGCGCATGGTGACGCCGCAGGCCCAGTGGTTAGAGGTGACGCGTATTGGCCATAACCTAGGCAAGATTCATGACGCCGAATTGGCCGTCTTTGAACTGGCCTATTTTGAAGCGGATGGCCGCACCCCCATCCGAACCGAGCGCTTGGAGATACCCGGCGGCGCCTTCCGAAAGGCAGGCCTCGGCAAGGACGTCACCGACAAATTCTTGTCGGGTTTGCCCGGCATTCAAAAGGAGGGTTGTGACGGCCTGATCACCAGCGCGCGTTGGGTTGTGCATCGGATGCCAGCCCATACGCGAACCGTTTGTTTGGAGTTTTTTGGCAGCGCCAAAGACGCGGTTCCAAGCATCGTCGACATTAAAGCGTTCATGTTCGCGGAGCAAAAACGCAGCGGAACATTGCTTGCGGGTCTTGAGCATCTCGATGATCGCTACTTGCGTGCTGTCGGTTATGCCACCAAGAGCAAGCGTGGCGGCGCGGGTGTGCCAAAGATGGTGTTGATCGGCGACATTGTCGGTGACGATGAAGACGCTGTCGCGAAGGCTTCCTCTGAGGTTGTGCGTTTGGCGAATGGCCGCCATGGTGAAGGCTTTGTCGCCATCAGTCCCGATGCACGTAAGAAATTTTGGCTGGATCGCAAGCGCACTGCTGCCATCAGCAAGCACACGAACGCCTTCAAAATCAATGAAGACGTGGTCATCCCGTTAGAGCGGATGGGCGAGTACACGGAAGGCATCGAGCGCATCAACATCGAGCTGTCTTTGCGTAACAAGCTGGCATTGTGCGACGCATTGGACGCGTTCATGCGTCAGCCCATCCTCCCGCTTGCCAAAACCGATGACACGGCGGAGTTCACAGCGGCGGAGCTGTTGGACGACCGTGTCGCCGAAGCTTTAAATGCGGTTGCAACCGTGCGTCAACAATGGCAGATGTGGTTGGATGAGCTGGATACCCATTTCCCGCAACTTCAAGACCACAGCCTCCGCGCCAGTTGGAAAATACAGCTGCAAGCACCGCTCAAGGCGATCTTCATTGGCGACGCGTTCGCGCCGATTGTCAAAGAAATTAACGCCATTCACCAACGCGTCTTAAAGGGCCGTGTTTGGGTCGCTTTGCACATGCACGCCGGCGATGGCAATGTCCATACCAACATTCCCGTTAACAGCGATGACTACGATATGTTGCAAGCCGCGCATGGTGCGGTGGTGCGGATCATGGCGCTGGCGCGCTCGTTGGACGGGGTGATTTCAGGCGAGCACGGCATTGGCATCACCAAGCTTGCATTCTTGACCGATGAGGAATTGGCGCCCTTCGCCAACTACAAACAGAAAGTTGATCCGAACGGCCACTTCAACAAGGGCAAGTTACTTCGCACCAGCGTGATGCCAGCGGGGACGTCGATGTCCGCCGACATTCATGCGGCTGACCTGACGCACGCCTACACGCCCAGTTTTGGGTTGATGGGCCATGAGTCGCTGATCATGCAACAGAGCGATATTGGCGCGATCTCAAGCAGCGTGAAAGATTGTTTACGGTGCGGCAAATGCAAGCCGGTCTGCGCCACCCATGTGCCACGTGCTAATTTGCTGTACAGCCCCCGCAACAAAATTTTGGCCACCTCGTTGTTGGTTGAGGCGTTCCTTTATGAGGAGCAAACACGTCGCGGTATTTCAATTGCGCATTGGGAAGAGTTTGAAGACGTGGCCGACCATTGCACGGTTTGTCACAAATGCCTGAGCCCGTGTCCAGTCGATATCGACTTTGGCGATGTCTCCATGAACATGCGTAACCTGTTGCGAAAAATGGGTAAAAAGAGCTTCCGCCCTGGTAATGCAGCGGCCATGTTCATGCTCAATGCCACCAATCCGCAAACCATCAAAATGGCGCGGACACTCATGGTATCGGTGGGAATGCGTGCGCAGCGTTGGGCTAACGACGTGCTGAAGCTCGTGGCGCGTAAACAAACGGCGGCGCCACCCGCGACGGTCGGGCCCGCACCCATCAAAGAGCAGGTGATTCACTTCATCAATAAGAAGCTGCCCGGTGGGTTGCCAAAGCGAACCGCGAGAGCGCTGCTGGACATTGAGGATGCCAATTACGTTCCCATCATCCGCAACCCACAGGCCACGACCAGCGAAACCGAAGCGGTGTTTTACTTCCCTGGGTGCGGCTCTGAGCGCCTTTTCAGCCAAGTGGGCTTGGCGACTCAGGCGATGCTTTGGCACGCCGGCGTGCAAACCGTACTGCCCCCCGGTTATCTTTGCTGTGGCTATCCGCAGCGAGGCAGCGGCCAGTTCGACAAGGCAGAAAAGATCATCACCGACAACCGCGTGTTGTTCCATCGCGTTGCCAACACGCTGAACTATCTTGACATCAAGACGGTCGTGGTGAGTTGTGGCACCTGCTATGACCAGCTGCAAGGTTACGAGTTTGATCGTATCTTCCCGGGTTGTCGGATCATTGACATCCACGAGTACTTGCTTGAGAAGGGCATCACACTGGGCGGTGGCGGTGCGTACCTGTATCACGACCCTTGCCATTCACCCATGAAGTTACAAGACCCAATGAAGACGGTCAAAGCCTTGGTGGGCGACCAAGTGATCAAGAGTGATCGCTGTTGCGGGGAGTCCGGCACCTTGGGTGTGACGCGCCCTGATATTTCGACACAAGTGCGATTCCGCAAGGAAGCAGAGTTGGTGAAGAACGCGCAGCAGTTGTCGGCAATGGTGGGGGACCACGGGAGCAAAAATGCCAAGGTCAACACAAAGATTTTGACCTCCTGCCCCAGCTGCCTTCAGGGACTGACGCGTTTTGGTGATGACTTGCAAAATGGCTTGCTTGAGGCGGACTACATCGTTGTTGAAATGGCCAATCAAATCCTGGGTGAGAACTGGATGCCGGAATACGTTGCAAAAGCCAACCAAGGTGGCATCGAGCGGGTTTTGGTGTGAGCATGTCCTGCGTTTTGTGTGACAGCGATGGGGGTGAGCTTGTTTGGCAAGACGGGCAATGTCGCGTCATCGTGGCCAACGAGGCTGGTTATCCCGGTCTGATTCGGGTCGTTTGGGGCGCGCATGTGGCAGAGCTGAGCGACCTAACGCTCGCTGACCGCCACCATCTGATGGCTGTGGTGACCGTTGTCGAGCGCGTGGTGCGTGAAACCATGCGACCGACCAAAGTCAATTTGGCGGCACTCGGCAACATGGTGCCGCACCTGCATTGGCATGTGATCCCGCGCTACGCTGACGACGCACATTTTCCGCAAGCGATTTGGGGATCGGTCCAACGCCCTGTGCCAAACGACGTTGCGGCAGGCCGCTCGGCGATGGCACAGCATCTACCAGACGCATTGCAAAAAGCTTTGGCGGTTGAATTACATTAGCACCATGAGCAAAACACACTTTGGCTTTAAAACAGTCGATGAAGCGGAAAAAGCCAAGCATGTCAGGCAAGTATTCGACTCGGTTGCGTCTAAATATGACGTCATGAATGACCTCATGTCGGCGGGCTTGCATCGGCTTTGGAAACGTTACACCTTGACTGTCGGCAATGCGTTGCCTGGTCAGTCGGTTCTCGACATCGCGGGTGGCACGGGCGATTTGGCGATGGGTTTCGCCAAACAAGTCGGCCCCAACGGGTGCGTTGTGCACACGGATATCAATCGCGCCATGCTCAGCGAGGGCCGTAACCGCCTGCTGAATCTAGGCGTTGTCCTGCCAACAACGGTGTGCGATGCCGAGGCCTTGCCCTTTAACGATGCCAGCTTTCATGTGGTGAGCGTCGCTTTTGGTCTTCGCAATATGACGCATAAAGACGTTGCCCTCGGTGAAATGTTGCGCGTCTTGAAGCCTGGCGGGAGGTTACTGGTTCTGGAGTTCTCAAAGGTGGCAAAGCCGCTTGAAAAGCTTTACGACCTTTACAGCTTCAAGGTTTTGCCAAAAATAGGACATTTGGTAGCTGGGGATTCGGAGAGCTATCGCTATTTGGCGGAATCAATTCGGATGCACCCTGACCAAGAAACGTTGAAGGCAATGATGCAGACGGTGGGTTTTGCACACGTTGATGTGCACAACATGACCGGCGGTGTGGTTGCCCTTCACGTTGGAATTAAGCAATCTTAAAAAATGAAACAGCCGTGTGCCGTTTCCCAGGAGTAGACATGAAAAAAGTATGGATGTTGGTGATGGTTTTGTGTGTGGCCTTGGCCACCCAAAACGCCTCCGCCAAGCGGTTCGGTGGTGGCCTGTCCTTCGGCAAGCAGTCCAGCCGCGTGACGCAGCGCCAGGCGACCCCGCCAGCCGCACCAGCAACAGCGCCCCAAAAGGCAACCAACACGTCCGGCCCAAACAACCAACCTGGCGCTACCAATACGCGCAGCGGCTTCGGCGGTATTCTCGGCGGACTTGCTGCGGGTTTGGGATTGGCCTGGCTGGCCAGTAGCCTCGGCTTCGGCGAGGGGTTTGGCAATGTCTTGATGATTCTGCTCTTCGTCGCTGCTGGCGTTTTCCTATTCCGTCTGTTGATGCGTTCAAAGCTTCAACCTCGCGCTCAGACGCCTGAGGGGGCTTATGTGCCAGCGCCCAGCTATAACGAGAAAAACGTGGGTAATGATGCAGCCGCGCGGCCATGGGAGTCGAACGCGACGGCGTTTCAAGCGGCCACGCCTGCGGGCGGCAGCATCATTGGTTCTGCTCTTTTGGGCAACCAAACGTGGGGCATCCCAGACGGTTTTGACACACTGGGTTTCTTGGCGGCTTGCAAACGCAATTTCACAAACCTGCAGGGCGCTTGGGATCGTGCCGATATTCCCGCGTTACGGGCACTCATGACCGATGACATGCTGCGGAATATCCAAGAGCAGTTGGCTGAACGCGAAGCCCTGACCGACGGCAAGCCCAATGTGACCGAAGTCGTCACACTTGATGCGCAAATGCTGGGTATTGAGGAAGTCGAGGGTCACTACATGGCGAGTGTTGAATTCAATGGAATGATCCGTGAGCAGCCCGAAGCCGCGCCAACACCGTTCCGCGAGGTATGGAATGTGACGCGTCCAGTGAGCGGCCCCGGCGGCTGGTTGGTTGCTGGCGTTCAAGCCCTCGGATAAATAATTGGGTATTTGATGTTGCAATCTGGTCCAAACTCGCTGGGTAAAGCGCCAACCGATCTCCTGAACGAGTTGGCGGGGTTTCCCGCTCGCGCCTTGGATGGGATGCAACGCATGTTCACCCAGCAACCGCCGCCCTCGTGGCTTGCCGCAGAGGTTCAAAACCGCCTTCTGTTACTGGTTAATCACGTGTTATCGCAGGAGCCAGAGGCGATGCGTCGCATGGCGCGTCATGCAAAAAAGCGCGTGCAGCTGGATGCGGCCGGGTTTTGTATCGCTTGGGCAATCACGCCTGTCGGCTTGTTCACGCAGGCAGATCCATTCAATGCAACTGAACCTGACCTCCGCATCGCGGTGCGAGAGACGCAATGGTCTGAGCTTCTGAAGACAGTCGCGAGTGGTGCCCAACCCGAGGTGAAAATTTTTGGTGATGTTTTGCTGGCTGCCGAAATTGGGTGGGTTCGCGATAACGTTCGTTGGGACATCGAGGCTGATTTGGCAAGATTCATCGGCGATGTACCCGCCGTTAACCTCACGCGTTTCACGCGTTCGATCATCTCGACACTGAAGCAATTCGCCAAACGGACGGCGTCATGAGAGGTCTTTTCCGCTCCGCCTACATCCTCGCGGTTGTCTGGCGCTTCGGCCTTCATGAATGGGTTTTGAATGGCACGCGTCGCCCTTGGGCCCGTGTTTTGGGACGGCTCATCTCCCTTGGTCGTACCCATCCGCAACCCAGCGGTGAGCGGCTTCGCTTGGCCTTGGAGTCCTTAGGCCCGATCTTTGTCAAGTTCGGACAGGTCTTGAGCACCCGCCGTGACCTCCTGCCCACCGATGTGGCAGATGAGTTGGCGCGCCTGCAGGATCGCGTCCCCGCGTTTGATAGTCAGCTGGCGGTTGACACGATTGAGGCGGCCTTTGACCGGCCCATCGATGTGTTGTTCAAGTCATTCGATCGCACGCCTGTTGCCAGTGCCTCGATTGCACAAGTGCATTTCGCTGAGTTACCTGATGGCGAGCCAGTCGCTGTCAAGGTCCTGCGTCCCGGTATGCGCGGGGTCATCGAGAAAGATCTCGCGCTGTTGGCAACGGTGGCGGTTTGGGTTCAGCGTTTTTCCGAAGACGGTAAACGGTTGAAGCCCAAAGAGGTTGTTGCAGAATTCAATAAGTACCTGCACGACGAGCTTGATTTGGTTCGTGAAGCGGCAAATGCAGCGCAGTTGCGCCGCAACATGCAGGATGTCGGGTTGGTTCGAATACCCAGCATTCATTGGAATTTGTGCCACCCCAACGTGATGGTTATGGAGCGCATGAATGGCGTGCCCATTAGCCAGATAGACCGGCTGCGCGAAGCGGGCGTCAATTTGCCAAAGCTAGCGCAAGATGGGGTCACGATTTTTTTCACGCAGGTATTCCGTGATGGGTTTTTTCATGCGGACATGCACCCGGGAAACATTCAGGTCAGCATCGCCCCTGAAAGCTTGGGCCAATACATATCGCTTGATTTCGGTATTGTTGGCACGCTCACGCAAGTCGATAAAAACTACTTGGCGCAAAACTTCACAGCTTTTTTCCGACGCGATTACAAGCGCGTGGCTGAGTTGCACATTGAGTCGGGCTGGGTGCCGCCTGAGACCCGCGTTGACGAGCTAGAAGCGGCGGTCCGGACCGTCTGCGAACCCTATTTCGACCGGCCACTGAAAGAAATTTCATTGGGCTTGGTTTTGATGCGTCTTTTCCAAACGTCACGCCGCTTCCACGTCGAGATCCAGCCCCAGTTGGTTTTGCTGCAAAAGACTTTGTTGAACATTGAGGGGCTTGGTCGGCAGCTGGATCCTGACCTTGATTTATGGCAGACCGCCAAACCTTTCCTTGAGAAATGGATGATTGACCAGTTGGGCCCCAAACGCTTTTTGGACCAATTGCAGCGAGAAGCGCCGGGCTTGGCGCAGTTGTTGCCAGCGCTTCCCCGCCTCCTGGCGACGTATCTGGAGGCAGGTCCGCAGGATAATCGTGCAGAAATACAACAGCTATTGCAGGCCCAAAACCGAACCAACCGCTTGTTGCAGGGGCTAATCTACGCGGCAATCGGCTTTTTGGTGGGGTTGGTGGCGATGCAAATTCTTTGGCAGTTCGGCATTTTCGGACTCGTCTAAGGCGAATTTATAATCTCAGGTTACCTTCGGGATGTTCCCGGTGATTGTTTTTCGGTTCGCCTGTTTTCGCCCACACACACCATGCCCATTTACGCCTATAAATGTTCCGCCTGCGGCTTTGCCAAGGATGTGCTGCAGAAGATGTCCGATCCGCTCTTAACCGATTGCCCGTCGTGTCTGCAGGCGACATTCTCAAAACAAGTCACGGCGGCGGGCTTCCAATTGAAGGGAAGCGGTTGGTACGTCACTGATTTCCGCGATGGTGGCAGCGCAACGGCCACAACGGCCGCGTCCCCTGCAGCCACTCCCGTATCGACTGGCGATGCACCGGCGGCGGCTCCGGCAACCGCCACGCCAGCGCCTGCCGCATCTTCAGCCTCCCCCGAATAAGGCGCCAAAGTGATTGCTGCTCTTCGCACATGGCTGTTCGCCGGTCTGCTGGTTTTGGTCCCAATCATGATCACCGTTGCGGTGATCAACTGGGTGGTGTCCACGCTGGATGAGACGCTGCGCATTCTGCCCGCTCAGTGGCAACCCGAACTTCTGATCGGCTTTTATATTCCCGGACTCGGGGTCGTTTTTGCGCTCGTCATCCTCTTGTTGATTGGTGCTGCGACGTCGAACTTCATTGGTAAAAAATTAGTCAACTGGTGGGATGGTCTGCTGAACCGAATCCCCGTCGTGCGTAGCGTCTATGCGGCTGTAAAGCAGGTGTCTGACACGCTGTTCTCGGATAAAGGCAACGCCTTTCGTAAGGCACTGTTGATCCAGTGGCCGCGCGAGGGTTTGTGGACTGTCGCATTCCTAACCGGTAAGCCGGGGCATTCCGTTGGGCAGCAATTGGGCGATGGTTACATCTCCGTGTATGTGCCGACGACGCCAAACCCCACGAGCGGTTACATGATGTTGGTGCGGGAAGCTGACTGCAGACCGCTTGATATGTCAGTCGACGAGGCCCTCACGTACGTGATATCAATGGGCGTCATCGTTCCGCCAGAGCATAAGCCTGCAAAGGCAAATCCAGAACCCCTTAAAGCATTGAAAGACTCGGAGTAATTATGGCTATGCGTTCCCACTATTGCGGTCTCGTGACCGAAGCATTGATGGGTGAAACCGTCAGCCTGTGTGGCTGGGTCAACCGCCGCCGCGACCACGGTGGTGTTATTTTTATTGATTTGCGCGACCGTGAAGGTTATGTCCAAGTGGTTTGTGACCCAGATCGTGCGGATATGTTTGCCATCGCTGAAGATATTCGCAACGAGTTTTGCGTACAGATCAAAGGTCTTGTGCGTGCCCGCCCCGATGGCACGGTGAACGATGGCATCAAGAGTGGCAAGATCGAGGTCTTGTGTCACGAACTCATCGTGTTGAGTGCCTCTGTCCCGCCACCGTTTATGTTGGACGACGACAACCTGTCGGAGACCACTCGCCTGACACACCGCGTGATGGACCTGCGCCGCCCTGCGATGCAGCGCAACTTGATGTTGCGCTACCGCGTGGCCATGGAGATTCGTAAGTTTTTGGACGCCAACGGGTTCATTGACATCGAGACACCCATGTTGACCAAGAGTACGCCGGAGGGTGCGCGGGATTATTTGGTCCCCAGTCGTGTCAACGATGGTCAGTTCTTCGCGCTCCCACAGTCGCCCCAGTTGTTCAAGCAGCTGTTGATGGTTGCCGGCTACGACCGCTATTACCAAATCACGAAGTGCTTCCGTGATGAAGATCTGCGCGCTGATCGACAGCCAGAATTCACACAAATTGATATCGAGACGTCCTTCATGGACGAAGAAGAAATTCGGGATATGTTCCAGGGCATGGTCAGCAACATGTTCAAGCACGTGTTGCAAATTGACTTGGGCCAGTTCCCGGTTATGACGTACAACGATGCGATGCACATGTATGGTTCGGATAAGCCGGACTTGCGCGTGAAGTTGCAGTTCACGGAGTTAACCGATGCCATGCAGACGGTTGACTTCAAGGTGTTCTCGACACCCGCCACGATGCCTAACGGCCGTGTCGTCGCCCTGCGTGTGCCAGGTGGCGGCGAGATGAGCCGGGGTGAAATCGACTCCTACACTGAATTTGTGAAGATTTATGGTGCCAAAGGCTTGGCATGGATCAAGGTCAACGACGTCTCAGCGGGACGTGATGGTTTGCAGAGCCCCATCGTCAAGAACCTGCATGACGAGGCCATTCAAGCGATCCTGAGCCGGACAGAGGCACAAAACGGTGACATTATTTTCTTTGGTGCGGACAAGGCGAAGATCGTCAACGACGCCATTGGTGCGTTGCGCGTGAAGATCGGTCACAGCGAGTTTGCGCGTAAAACAGGCCTCTTTGAGGCGCGTTGGGCGCCGCTTTGGGTTGTCGATTTCCCAATGTTTGAATTCGATGAAGAAGGTCAGCGGTGGTCTGCAGTGCACCACCCCTTCACCGCACCAAAAGACGGCCACGAAGATTACATGTCAACGGCGCCGGAAAAATGTTTGTCGAAGGCCTATGACATGGTCATCAATGGTTGGGAAGTGGGTGGTGGATCGGTGCGTATTCACCAGGCACACGTCCAGCAAAAGGCATTTGATGCTTTGCGTATCACGCCCGAAGAGGCGCAACTCAAGTTTGGTTTCTTGTTGGATGCGCTCCAATACGGTGCGCCACCGCACGGCGGCTTGGCCTTTGGCTTAGACCGCATTGTGACGCTGATGACCGGTGCCGAGAGTATCCGCGATGTGATTGCCTTCCCCAAAACGCAACGTGCGCAGTGCTTGTTGACGCAAGCGCCTTCTGCGGTTGACGATAAGCAATTGCGTGAACTGCACATTCGTTTGCGTAATCCCCAGCCTGTCTAAATGACTGGGTCGGGCCGCCGCTTAACTGCGGCGGCTGCGCTTTGCCCCAGCGCTTTTGGGTTGCGCCAACGCTTGGCACTGCCTAAGCAGCGCCTGACAGGTGGGGTGATCCACGAAGGTCGGTCGTGTGACGAGCGCGATCCCCCGTTTGGGTGGCGGTGCCTTCAGGGGCTGTGCCACGACAGCCGTTCCATTCAAGAGGCCGGCTTTTACAGCCATCTCGGGTAACAGGGACAACCCAAGACCCGCCTCCACCATCTGAACGAGTGTCGGGAGGCTGGTGGCTTCGATGTCAGCATGTTCCCCTGCTTTGCTGCCGCGTCGCACGCGCCTGCAGGCGGCGAGGGCGTGATCGCGCAAGCAATGCCCTTCGCTTAGAAGCATCAAGCGGCTGGGATCAATGTCCTTGAGTTGCCAGCCTGATTGCTGTGCCATGGCGTCGCTTTTTGCAGTGATGAGCCACATTTCTTCGTCAAAGATCGGCAAACACGCCAATCGGCCGGTTGCCATCGGTGTGGCGATGAGCGCTGCATCAATGCGTCCGGTTTCAATGGCCTCAAGCAATTCGTGTGTCTGTCCCTCCTGCAGCAATATGCGTAAGTCAGGGAGCGCTTGACGGGCCTCACGCATCAGTTTTGGGAGCCAAAAGGGTGCAATGGTTGGAATCGCGCCAAGCATCAGCGTGCCGCTGAGCGGCTGTGCCAACTCACTGCCCAGCTGCAAGAAGTCGCCGGCGGCGCTGAGGAGTTGGTGAGCCAATGGGCCCAGCGCCTGGCCAGCCGGGGTCAGCATGACGTGTTTTTTGTCTCGCTCGAACAGGGTGATATCAAGTTGTTGCTCGAGCTCTCTGATCCCGCCCGATAGCGTGGACTGCGTCACGAAACACCGCGCGGCCGCCTTCGTAAAGTGGAGCTCATCTGCCAATGCAACGAAATAGTGGAGCTGCTTGAGCGATAGATTGGCCGCGTTCTGGTGTGTATTTTTCATCGGTAAAAACGATTGAAATAATGAATTTAATCCATTTTACAGTTTTACCTAGAACCTTCAAAATTCATTCATCGCGGTACCAAACGCGTCGTTTTTTAACTGTTGAAGGATGAAATCATGAGCCAAACAAACAACCCGTCAGTCACGATCAAGAACCTGGAGTCGGCCTTTGCAGGAGAGTCGATGGCCCATATCAAGTATCGGTACTTTGCCAAGTTATCGCGGGAGATGGGGGATGAGGCGACCGCCAAGGCATTTGAGGCCACTGCCGATCAAGAGCTGATGCATGCCTTCGGTCATCTTGACTTGCTGTATCCAAAGACAAAAATGACACCCGCCAAAGCGCTTGAAATTGCGATCGAGGGCGAGACCTACGAGTACACCGAGATGTACCCAACATTCCGCCATCTCGCAGTAGAGGAGGGCCATGCGGCGGCTGTCGCTGAATTCGATGAGCAGATCGCCGAAAGCCAGGCACATGCTGAGGCTTTCCGTTTGGTGTTGGCGACAGCAGCGAAGCGTTTTGCCGCCTTGGCCAAGGTTGAGGCGCATCATGCCAATCAGTACAAAGCGGCGCTTGAGCGAGCCAACGCATTAGTGGCCGTCTAAATCGATTTTTTAATGTTCACAACCGAATAAAAAGTGAGTTCCCAAATGAAAACGTATCTCTGTATTGTGTGTGGTTTTGTGTATGACGAGGCGCAAGGTCGCCCCGAAGAGGGCATTGCCGCTGGGACCCTTTGGACCGACGTTCCGGAGACATGGGCATGTCCCGACTGTGGCGTGGCCAAAGCCGATTTCGAAGTCGTTGAAATCTAAGGCGGATGGTCATGACCCAATCGCCCACCGTTATCTTGGGTTCAGGTTTGGCTGGATGGACACTCGCGCGTGAGCTGCGTGCGTTGTCGCCATCACACCCGATCACCTTGATCACCACCAACGCGGGCGACTTTTACAGCAAGCCCATGTTGTCTAATGCCTTCGCCTTGAAGCGATCAGTCAGCGCGTTGTTACAGACGACTGGGCAACAGCAGGCTGAAAAAATAGGCGTTGATTTGCGCGCTCATATGACCGTGACAGCGATTGATATCGAAAATAAAACGGTCTGCTGTGACAGAGCGCAATTTGCGTATGGGGATTTGGTGCTGGCTGTGGGGGCCAATCCCATTCGTTTGCCACTGGCGGGTGCGACGCACGTTCTGTCGGTCAACGATTGGTGGGACTACGCAGTCCTCAGAGATCGCTTGGATCAGGTGGCGCCGTCGCGGGACCCACGTGTTCTGATCCTTGGTGCCGGGTTGATCGGGTGTGAGTTTGCAAATGATCTGTCCGTCGGCGGCTACCGTGTCGATGTGGTGGATCCTGGCGAGCGCGCACTTGAGCGCCTGATTACGCCGACGGACAGTGCTCAGCTCGAGGCGGCACTGGCAGATCTGGGGGTGACATTTCATTTCAAGACGGTTGCAAACGCCGTTGTGGAGACGGCAGACAAGCGCCTCGCCGTGACCTTGGCGAATGGTCAAACGCACGTGGCTGATGTGGTGTTGTCCGCAGTTGGCCTCCGGCCACGTACCGACCTCGCCGCTGCAGCAGGATTGGGCGTTGATCGCGGGGTTAGCGTCAATTCGATGGGGCAAGCCAGTGTCCCAAACGTTTGGGCGTTGGGTGATTGCGCGGCCTATCCCGGCCTATCCACGACCGAAGGGGCGGTGGGTACGCCACGGGTCATGCCATTTGTGTTGCCGATCATGACCGCGGCCAAGGCGATGGCGAGGTCGATTTTGGGGGAGCCCACAGCCATTGTGTTTCCACCGATGGCGGTCAGGGTGAAGACGCCTGCGTTCCCATTGACGATCCACGCCTAGCGCAGGACTTTGGTTTAAGCTCGGGGTCATGGTTGCCACAAACCCCTACAAAATTCCGAAGTCGGTCCTGGTTGTTATCCACGATACCGAAGGGCGGGTCCTTTTGATTGAGCGTGCGAGCCAAGCTGGATTTTGGCAGAGCGTTACCGGCTCACTTGATGCGCCGGACGAGTCCCATTGGGAAGCTGCGGTGCGTGAGGTCCGGGAGGAAGTCGGTATCAACGCGCTTGCGCCTGAGTCGCAGCTAGTGGATTGGGCGATCGAGAACGTCTATGAGATTTATCCGACTTGGCGTCACCGCTATGCGCCCGGAGTCACGCACAATGCGGAGCGAGTTTTTGGGTTGCGTGTCGCGCCCCACACGGTTGTTCGGCTGAGTGAGGAACACACAGCGTACTGTTGGTTGCCCAAGCTTGAGGCGGCTGAAAAATGCTTTTCGCCTTCTAACGCCGAGGCGATTTTGTTACTGAGCCATAATCCCCGCCCTTAAGCCCCCGAAACATAGGGTGTTTTTTCGGCCATCTGGTTGTGGATTTTTGCGGTGGTAGCATTGGCCTCACCGATAATACCGATTGATTAATTCGCCTCAAAAGAGAGCTTCCCATATGAGCCAACCCAACGAGTACCCCGACGAGGGCGTTCCGGTATCAGTCAAGATCCGAGAGCGCCTCAAGGCGAACCGCATGCGCTTCCATTCGAATGACAACATCGCCGATGCGATTGAGCCCGGCGAGTTGGATGCCCTCCTTGAGGAAGTCGCTGGCAAGATGCGTGGCGTGTTGGATAGCATGGTGATTGATACCGAGAACGATCACAACACGGCGGATACGGCTCGTCGCGTCGCCAAGATGTACCTGCAAGAGGTCTTCAAAGGGCGCTACGTGCCTGCACCGGCCGTGACTGAATTCCCGAATGCTGAGCACTTGAACGAGTTGATGATTGTCGGTCCGATCAAAGTGCGCAGCGCATGTAGCCATCACTTTTGCCCCGTCATCGGCGAGGTGTATATCGGTGTGATGCCAAACGAGCACACCAACGTGATCGGTCTCAGCAAGTACGCGCGGCTTGCTGAATGGATCATGGGGCGTCCCCAAATTCAGGAAGAGGCAGTCGTGCAATTGGCTGACCTTATTCAAGAGAAAACGCAGCCCGACGGTTTGGCCATCGTGATGGAGGCGAGCCATTTCTGCATGGGCTGGCGTGGTGTGAAAGATTTGGACAGCAAGATGATCAACTCGGTGATGCGGGGAGTCTTTTTGAAAGACATCAACTTGCGCCGTGAATTTTTGTCGCTTATCCCCCGAAAGGTCTAAACCATGTTGGTTCGCTTGCTTTACGTTAGCCGCGCTGTCGATCAAGACGCGAAGCGCGCCATTGAGTCAATTTTGGATGCCTCGCGTAGCCACAACCTGAGCAATGGCATCACGGGCATTCTTTGCTATGGCGGGGATATCTTTTTACAAGCCATCGAGGGCGGGCGCACGGCCGTCAACAATCTCTATAACCACATCAGCCATGACAAGCGGCACAAAGATGTGGTGTTGTTGCACTACGAAGAGATTCGCGAACGCCGCTTTGGTGGGTGGACCATGGGACAGGTCAACCTGTCTAAGCTCAACACATCGATCGTGCTGAAGTACTCAGAGAAGCCAGAGTTTGATCCCTACTCTGTGTCTGGTGATGTTTCTTTGGCATTGCTGGAAGAGTTGATGGCGACAGCCTCGATCATCGGTCGGGCCTGACATTCCTCTGCGCCAGTGACAGACACCCCGTTACTGGGTTGTGATTTTTCGAGTGCACCGAGTCGTCGCAAGCCCAACATCTTGGCGTGGGGCGGTTTGCGCGGTTCTGTTGTCTCGCTAGAACGACTCGAAGCCTGCCCCACGTTGCCCTTGACCGCGCAGGCGTGGGCGTCGCGTGAGCGCTGGGTCGGTGGTTTCGACTTGCCGTTTGGCCTGCCACGCGAATTGGTTGAGACCCTGCGCTGGCCAACAGAATGGTCAGCACTGATGACCCACTACACGGGGTTGTCGCGGGTCGAGATTCGCGACGCTTTTGCGGGGTTTTGTAATGCGCGGCCCGTGGGGGGTAAGTTTGCACACCGACAAACGGATACCCCCGCAGGTTCGAGCCCCTCAATGAAGTGGGTCAATCCGCCGGTGGCCTTTATGCTCCACGCGGGTATCCCGCTGCTGAGAGGCATCGGCGCCTGTTTTCCTGGGATTCAACCCAGCCATGGCTGGACAAATCGCGTGGCGCTTGAGGCTTATCCGGGGTTGCTTGCAAGGGAGGCCATTGGCAAGCGATCCTACAAAAGTGATGACGTTGCCAAGCAAGATGCCGAGCGGTTGCTGGCGCGTAAGGACATCATTACGGTTCTGGAGGCCGGTACCAGTCGCCTTAATTTGCGCTTACGCCTGACCCATGCCCAGCGTGATGCCATTACCCATGACGGCAAGGGCGACGCCTTGGATGCTGTGTTGTGTTTGATGCAGGCCGCATGGGCGCTGGCGCAACAACACAACGGTCATCCCTGTTTCGGCCTGCCCGATCATGTCGACCCATTGGAGGGATGGATTGTTACGGCTTAATCGGTGGCGCTCAGCCGTATTCTTGACGCTCTTGCTGCTGTTCGCCGGCGGCGCAATTGGGGCGAAGCGGGTCGCCCCCAAAGAGCCTGTACCGTCTTTTAATCAGGCCGAAGTGACGCGCGTGGTTGATGGCGATACGGTGTGGGTGAAGCCGGTTAATCAAACAGCGGATAAGCCGTATTGGCGGATCCGTATCCACGGTATTGATGCCCCTGAAAGTTGCCAAAGCCACGGTGTGGCCGCCACGACGGCACTGCGTCAAAAAATTGAGGGACGAACCGTTGAGGTCATGTGGTTGTCACAAGACGTCTACGGTCGCTGGTTGGCGCGCTTACACGATGTGCAGACACAGTCGGAGGTGGGGGCTTGGATGGTGATGAGTGGCCATGCGTGGTCGTATCAATACAAAGGCGACCCCGGTCCTTATGCGGGTGAGGAGGCGCGCGCAAGGGCAGGGCGTTTAGGCCTGTTCGTCGATGACCGCGCCCTTCGTCCCTCGCAGTTCAGGCGACTTAACGGCCCCTGTTCAAAGCGCTGATGTGTGTCGGTTGCCGCAGACGGGACAGGCGGGGTTACGGCTCAACCCCATGCGGTGGAACTCACTGCCTTGCGCCTGCACCATGAGCAGTTGACCGACCAGTTCGGACCGCCCCAGTAGAACCTGGATCGCCTCGCTGGCTTGCAAGCTGCCCACGATGCCGACCAGCGGTGCAAAAACGCCCATACTGGCGCAACTCACCTCTTCGGGCATTTGATCGGCGGGGAACAGACAGGCATAGCAGGGCGCGGTATCGATCCGCGTATCAAAGACGCTGAGTTGCCCCGCCATTTGAATCGCGGCACCGAAGACCAGTGGCTTTCTGGCGGCCACACAGGCCGCATTGATGCGGTGTCTGGTTTTAAAGTTATCCGTGCAGTCGATCACGACATCATGCAGCGGCACTTGCGCGGCCAGCCACGCATCGTCGGCCCGCAGTGGGTAGGCGCTGACCTCAATATCCGGGTTGATATCGGCCATCGCGATTTTGGCCGATGCCACCTTGGCCATGCCCACACGCGCATTGGTGTGCGCGATTTGCCGTTGGAGATTGGTCAGGTCAACGGTATCGTCATCGACGATGGTGATGCGGCCGACACCCGCGCTGGCGAGATAGAGCGCGACCGGGCTGCCGAGGCCACCGGCGCCGATGATCAGCGCGCGTGCGTTCAGCAGGCGACTTTGACCATCAATCGATACGGCATCCAACAACAGGTGTCGGGCATACCGAAGGAGCTGCTGATCGTTCATCCAGTTGGCACTTATTGCGCGCTGATATCGCGCGCCTTGAGCGTCTTGCTCAGCACAACGGGTTGTCCCTTCAGGTGATTCAGCGCCTGTACCAAGCGGAAGTCATCAGCGCTGCCGTACTCAGGTAGCAATCGCTTACCGGGATTCTTGCGTTGTTCTTCCTCTAACTTCAGGCGTGCGGTTTCGCGTGCAGCATCCCGCTTTGCGATTTCGTCAGCGGACGCTTCTTTGCCATTCTCCAAGTGTTTTTCGAGATCTGCCTCCCGTGTTGAGAGTGCGGCAAACAGATTGCCATCGGGCGTTTCGTCAACCAGCATATCTGGCACGATACCTTTGGCCTGAATCGATTTACCGCTTGGCGTGTAGTAGCGGGCCGTGGTGATTTTTAGGCCTGTATCGGGGCCCAACGCACGCACGGTCTGCACCGATCCTTTGCCGAAAGTCTGGTTACCCATGATGGTCGCGCGCTTGTAGTCTTGCAACGCGCCGGCCACGATTTCGCTCGCAGATGCCGATCCCTCATTCACCAAAACCACGATGGGGATCCGTTTGTACAAACCTTTGGTGTCCGCCTCCAATTTGGCCAATGGGTCGGTACCCGTCCGGCGCCAATAGTAGCGCGGGTTCGCCTTGTAAACATAGCGACTCTCTTCGAGTTGTCCGTTGGTGGAGACGATGTCACTGTCGGCTGGCAAGAACGCCGCAGACACTGCCACGGCTGCATCCAATAGGCCACCGGGATCGTTGCGCAGGTCGAGCACCAAACCCTTCAGTTGGGGCTCTTGTTTCGCAATATCCGCCAGCTTGCTGGTGAAGTCGGTCACCGTTCGGTCTTGGAATTGTGAAATGCGTAGCCAGCCATAACCGCCGTCCAACACCTTGCTCTTAACGCTTTGGGTGATGATTCGGGCGCGGGTGATGGTGACCGTGAATGTGCGATTTTCTTCGCGACGCAAGATTTGCAAACGCACCTGCGTCCCTGGCTCACCACGCATCAGCTTGACGGCCTCAGTGATGGTCAGGCCCTTTACCGCCGTGTTATCGATGCGAGCGATCAAGTCGTTGGTCCGAAGGCCGGCTGCAGCGGCTGGGGAGTCCTCAATTGGCGACACCACTTTCACCAACCCGTCTTCCATGGTGATCTCGATACCGACACCGACAAATGACCCCGAAGTTCCCTCGCGGAATTCCTTCCACGCCTTCTTGTCGTAATAGGCTGAGTGGGGGTCTAGTGCGGTCACCATGCCTGAGATGGCGTCGGTGATGAGCTTCTTCTCGTCGACGGGTTCAACGTAATCCGACTTGATCATGCTGAAAACAGCGGCCAACTGCTGCAACTCTTCGAGCGGCAGCGGTGCCATGGCGTTTCGTGCGACAGCTTGAATTTGCACCGTCGCCAAAGCACCCGTAAGGGCGCCCACTGCCAGCCATCCTGCAATTTTTAGCTTTTGACCCATCGAGGTTTCCTCAATCTAAGATTCGCCTCACTATACACCGCACGCCATACCAAGCAGGTACTCGCGGGATTAGGCTTTGCCTTGGCTGGCGACCGCGGCGGCGGCGGCTTCAACCGCCTTCGCGTCGCCGAGGTAGCGCTTGTTCAATGGCCTCAGATTGGCGTCCAATGTGTAGACCAGCGGTGCCCCGTTGGGGATGTTCACGCCGACAATTTCATCATCCGAAATATTATCGAGATACTTCACCAAGGCGCGAATACTGTTGCCGTGGGCGGCGACCACAATGCGCTTACCCGCTTTAATGGCGGGCGCCATGGACTCGTTCCAAAAAGGAAGCACGCGGGCAACGGTATCCTTCAGACATTCGGTCAGAGGAATCTCGTTGGGGCTTTGTTTGGCGTAACGGCGGTCCGAGCGCTCGCAACGTGGGTCGTCCGCGGTCAGGGCGGGTGGTGGCGTATCGAAGCTACGGCGCCACACCAATACCTGTTCGTCGCCGTATTTTTTGGCTGTTTCAGCCTTGTTAAGACCCTGCAGGCCGCCGTAGTGGCGTTCGTTCAGGCGCCACGTGTTCACAACGGGCAGCCAAGTGCGGTCCATGCTATCCAGGCAGTGCCAGAGTGTGTGGGTGGCCCGCTTCAGCACGCTGGTGTATGCGATATCGAAATCAAAGCCCTCATCTCGTAAAAGCTGGCCCGCTGCCTTGGCCTGGGCGATACCGGTCTCCGTCAGGGGGACGTCGGTCCAGCCCGTGAAGCGGTTTTCAAGGTTCCAAGTGGATTCACCGTGGCGGATAAGTACCAGTTGATACATGAGAGTCCTTCAAATAGATGCTTGTTTAAGGAGGGGTGCCAAACACCCAACATAAGCATTTTAGAATCATGGGATTCTTAGAAAGGTTACACCGTGAGTTTTATTGCTGAAAATTGGACGCTCGTCGCCCTTGTGATTACATCAGGCGCCATGCTTTTGTGGCCTGCGTTGACGAGTGGCGGTGGACAAGCCGGGGTGAATGCCAACGAAGCGGTTCGCCTCATGAACCGTGAAAAGGCCGTGATCGTCGACGTTTGTAGTGCAGATGAATACGGTGCGGGTCATATTGCAGGCGCCAAAAATATTCCCCTCGACCGCCTCAACGATGACTTACCGGGCCAGGTAAAAAACAAATCGCTGCCCTTGGTTTTGGTTTGTGCAACGGGTGCGCGCTCCGGGCGTGCCGTTGCAACCGCCCGCAAGCTGGGATATGAGAAGGTGTTTTCCTTGACCGGCGGGTTGAGCGCTTGGCGGACAGCGAACCTGCCGCTGGATAAGGCGTAAGCACGGTCATGGCAAAAGTCAAAATTTTTACCACCGCTTATTGTCCGTTCTGTACCCGTGCCAAGGCGTTATTGGCGGAGCGCGGCGTGAGTGATTATGAGGAAATTCGGATCGACAGCGACCCGGACCAACGTGCGGTGATGATGGCCGCCTCTGGCCGTCGCACCGTCCCTCAGATTTTTATCGATCAGCAGCACATCGGTGGCTGTGACGACTTATACGACTTGGATCGCCGCGGTGGCCTGGTGCCGCTGCTTGCCTGATCCCGAGAACTCAAAGACCACGGGGTTCGCCCCAATACATTTAACTGGAACCAACCATGGCAGAAGATCAAAACCCCGTTTTTCAAATTCAGCGCGTCTACCTGAAAGAGGCGTCGCTCGAGCAACCCAATTCGCCCCACATTTTTTTGCAAGAAGGGCAGCCCGACATTGACGTTCAGTTGGCGATGGGTGCTGAGAATTTGGCGGACGGTATCTACGAAATCAGTGTGACCGCAACCGTCACGACCAAGCTGGAAGACAAGGTCATGTTTTTGGTCGAGTGCAAACAGGCGGCCATATTCGAGATTCGCAACATCGATGCTGAACAACTCGATCCCATCATTGGCGTGGCGTGTCCCCAAATTGTTTACCCGTACTTGCGCAGCAGCATTTCAGACTTTGTGACCCGTGCAGGTTTCCCGCCGGTGCACCTGTCAGAGATTAATTTTCAAGCAATGTACGAGAAGCAGCGTGCCGAGCAAGCCGCTGCACCGCAGCAGTAATTGCTGGCTATAACAACGCCATCGCCATGAAAATCCTAGTGGTTGGTGCCGGTGCGTGGGGAACCGCACTCGCCGTTGCTGCCAGCCATCGCCACACGGTAACTTTGCTGGCGCGTGATTCGGTGCATGCATCGGCGATGGCCCGCGACCAGGTGAACAAGAAATACCTGCCGAGCGTCCCACTGCCCGAGTCACTGGTCGTTCAGACGGGTGACTTGGTTCGGGCCAGCAGCGATGCGCAGTTGGTTGTGATCGCGACGCCCATGGCGGGCTTGCGTGAGCAGCTGGCGCGTCTCTCGGATGCCAAAGCCCAAGCGCCTGTTGCCTGGCTGTGTAAGGGTTTCGAGAAGCCCGTGCAAGCGGAGTCTGCGGGTTTGCTCGGGCACGAACTGGCGCGCACGTTGGCGCCTGATTTACGCACCGGGGTGCTCAGCGGCCCCAGCTTTGCGCAAGAGGTTGCGAAAGGGCTGCCGACCGCGTTGGTCGCGGCAAGCCCTGATGCGACGGTGGTGCAAACGTTGGTGAATGCCTTCCATACCGATGCCCTGCGGCTGTACGGCAGCGATGACTGGGTGGGGGTCGAAGTGGGTGGCGCTGTGAAAAACGTGCTGGCGATTGCGACCGGTTTGTGTGATGGCTTGACGTTGGGGCTCAACGCCCGTGCGGCGCTGATTACCCGTGGTTTGGCTGAGATGGCGCGGTTGGGTGTGGCACTCGGTGCCCGACAAGAGACCTTCATGGGTTTGTCGGGTTTGGGCGATTTGGTTTTAACCGCGACAGGTGACTTGTCCCGCAACCGACAAGTGGGTCTTCAGTTGGCCACTGGGCGCTCACTCCCAGAGATCATCACGTCACTCGGCCACGTTGCGGAAGGCGTTTACTCGGCGCGCACTGTGGTGTCTCGCGCCAACGCGCTCGGGGTTGATATGCCGATCAGCCGCGCCGTTGTGGCCCTCTTGGATGGTGAGCTCACGGCGGCGCAGGCTGTTCGTCAACTCATGCAGCGCCAGCCGACAGCTGAGACCTGAGCATCTGCCCCTTTAAAGATTAACGATCAGGTTGTCGATGAGCCGCGTGCGTCCCAGCTTGGCTGCCCCCAAAATAACCAACGCGGTATCGCTGTCGCTCGCTGGCGCAAGATCGGCTTGGCGGCGAACACTGATGTAGTCGGGTTGCCACCCATGCGTGCGCAAAGTGGCGAGGGCTGTGTCCTCAAGGTGTTGCCGATTGGGCGCGTGTGGCCCCTTTAATGCCAATGCGACGTCACGCAGACAGGCCTGCAAGCGCGGGGCCTCGGCACGTTCTGTCTCGCTCAAGTAGCCGTTGCGGGAGCTCAACGCCAACCCATCGGTATCCCGTACCGTGGGTGCCGTGACGATCTGAACGGGGAGCGCAAATTGCGTCACCAAATGACGAATCACCAGTTGTTGTTGGAAATCCTTTTCGCCGAAAAAGGCGAAACCCATCTCCTTCGTTCCACTGAAAACGCACTGGAACAGTTTCATGACAACGGTGCTGACGCCGGTAAAAAACCCAGGCCTAAACTGGCCTTCCAGTACATCGGCCAATTCGGCTGGGGGCTGGACCAAGAAGGTCTGTGCCTGTGGGTATAAGTCGACTTCGGTCGGCGCAAACAAGACATCACAGCCTGCGGTTGCCAGTAGCTCGCAGTCGCGCGCAAAAGTGCGCGGGTAGGCGTCAAAATCTTCGTTGGGGCCAAACTGCAACCGGTTCACAAAGATACTCGCAACGCGAACATCGCCGTGCGCTGTCGCCTGCTGCATGAGCGCCAAATGCCCCGCGTGTAAGTTGCCCATGGTTGGCACAAATGCGGGGCTGTTGAAGGGCCGAAGCGCGGCCCGAAGATCCGCGATTGAATGAACAACCTGCATGTTTACTCGGCCCAGGCGTGTTCGGAATCGACTGGGAATTCGCCCGCCTTAACCGCTAAAACATAGCGGCGCATCGCATCGCCGACATCGCTGGCGTCGTGCATGAAATTACGAACGAAACGGGGATTCTTACCCAAATTGATCCCTAACATGTCGTGCATCACCAGCACCTGTCCAGCGGTACCGACACCCGCACCAATGCCGATGGTGTGGCAGGTCGGTAAGGCTTGTGTGATCTCTGCCGACAGCGGCGCGGGAACCATCTCAAGCACCAGCATGGTGGCGCCAGCTTCGGCCAATTCAATGGCGTGTCGTTTAAGCACAGCGCCTTGGGACATTCTCCCTTGGACGCGGTAGCCCCCAAGTGCGTGAACGGTTTGGGGCGTTAAACCCAGGTGCGCGCAAACAGGAATGCCCCGTTCGACGAGAAACCGCACGGTTGGCGCGGTCCAGCCGCCGCCCTCTAGCTTGACCATGTGGGCGCCCGCTTGCATCAGTACCGTGGCACTGCGCAATGCCTGCTCCGGCGATTCGTGATACGAGCCAAACGGGAGATCAGCGATGATCCATGTGGCGCCCTGGCGCCGGCGAACGCCGCGCGTCACGCTCTCTGTGTGATACCGCATGGTTTCAAGGGTGACACCAACCGTACTGTGTAGGCCTTGGCAAACCATACCCAGCGAGTCACCCACCAAAATGCAGTCGACACCAGCGGCATCTGCAACAGCCGCAAAAGTGGCGTCGTACGCCGTCAACATGGCGATTTTCTCACCCCGCTCTCGCATCTCTTGAAGTCGCGGCAAGCTGACGGGGCGACGGGTTGGTGACGGCGAGGTTGTCGGCAGCGTCCCATAAGGGGTGCTGCCCGTAAGGCTGTCGCCGTTGGTTGGTTGGCTCATGGAACAGGTTACTCAGGATGTCAGTTCAATCGAAAGTCTATTCGATTCTGACGCATCGTTGACAGGGGTGGTTTGAAAATGCCCCCGTTAGGTGGTGTAGCATTGCGGCATGTTTGACCTACCCCCCGTCCGTTTGACGCCTCCGCCGCTCTCAGAGCTCAGTGCGGGTGCCGCTGCGGATGTCGCCCGCGCGCTCGCTGAAGATGTCGCAACGGGTGACTTAACAGCGCATTTAATCAATGACACGCGTCAAGCGTCCGCGCGTATTTTGGCGCGTGAGACCGCTGTTATCTGTGGCCGGCCATGGGTCGAGCAAACCTGCCGTCAGGTCGACCCAGCAATCCGCCTCACATGGCATATCGAGGAGGGCGCTTTGTGCACCCCCGATGCAGTCGTTCTTGAACTGGCGGGGCCTGCGCAGTCGTTGCTGACCGCAGAGCGCGTGATGCTCAATTTTCTCCAGCTTTTGAGCGCCGTCGCCAGTAAGACCCATGAATACGTCGCCGCTGTCGCGGGCACCCAAGCGAAGATAGTGGACACACGCAAAACGCTTCCTGGCCTGCGCATGGCCCAAAAATACGCGGTTGCTGTGGGTGGTGGTGCGAACCACAGGCTGGGCCTGTTTGATGCTATTTTGATCAAAGAGAACCACATTGCTGCCGCTGGTGGGGTGACGGCGGCCCTGCGTGCGGCCTACGAATTGACGCTTAAAAAAGCGAACGTTAAGTTTGTTCAAATTGAGGTTGAGACCCTCGACCAGCTGCGCGAAGCGCTGGCTTGCGGCGCCAACATGATCTTGTTGGACAACATGGCCCTACCCCAACTGCGCGAGGCGGTGGCTATCGCTGACGGCCGGGCCGTGTTGGAGATTTCAGGTGGCGTCACGTTGGCGGGCTTGTCTGCATTGGCCCAGACGGGGGTTGACCGGATTTCAATCGGGGCGTTGACGAAAGACGTCAAAGCCACCGACTTTTCGATGCGTTTCGCGGGTGTGTGAAAATAACGGTCCGTCCAATTTCGCCCCCTGAGCCGAAACCATGAGCACCATCGACGTCGCTTACGAACAACCCGCGTGCCCAACGCAGCATGCGTGGGCGCGTGTGCCCACTGAGCCATCGCAAGCCGAGCGACAGGCCCTGAAGCAAGAAATCAAGACACTATTGGAAGCGCGCAATGCCGTCATGGTGTCGCACTACTACGTCCACCCTGATTTACAGGACCTCGCAGAGGCGACGGGGGGCATTGTCAGTGACTCCCTCGAGATGGCGCGGTTCGGGCGCGACCATGCTGCCCAGACGCTCGTGGTGTCGGGTGTTCGGTTTATGGGCGAAACAGCCAAGATCCTGAGCCCTGAAAAGACGATCCTGATGCCCGATTTGGATGCCACATGCTCGCTCGATTTGGGTTGCCCGATTGACGCTTTCGGCGCCTTTTGTGATGAACACCCTGAACGGACGGTGGTGGTGTATGCCAACACCAGCGCAGCCGTCAAGGCGCGTGCGGATTGGGTTGTGACCAGCAGTTGTGCGCTCGAGATCGTGGGCGCGCTGCACGCCCAAGGTCAAAAAATTCTCTGGGGCCCTGACAAGCACTTGGGCGCCTACATCGCTAAGCAGACGGGGGCTGATGTGCTGCTGTGGGAGGGCTCTTGCATTGTTCATGATGAGTTCAAGAGCGCTGAGCTGCGTGATTTGGTGGCGAAAAATCCGGGCGCTGAGGTTTTGGTTCACCCGGAATCACCGGCAGATGTGGTCGCCCTTGCGGATGCCGTTGGTTCGACCTCGGCCATCTTGCGCGCTGCAAAGAATTCAAGTGCCTCGACCTTTATCGTCGCCACAGATAACGGGATGTTGCACAAGTTGCGCAGCGAAAATCCAGATAAATTGTTTCTCGAGGCACCGACGGCGGGTCACAGTGCCACATGCAAAAGCTGTGCGCACTGCCCGTGGATGGCGATGAACGGGCTTGCAGGTGTGGCGCATGTTTTGCGCACCGGTGGAAACGCGGTGCATGTTGATCCTGCGCTGATTCCCCGCGCTCGCGCGCCCATTGATCGCATGCTGGCTTTTACCGCAGCCCTTAAAACGGGTACCTTGGTTGAGGGTATCGGCGCCGCCTAATTCGGACTCAGGATTGTGGGTGTTGCGGTTGCCAGTGCTTCCGGGTAGTCGCGACTGAAGTGCAAACCACGGCTCTCTCGCCGTTGCTGGGCGCATTTCACAATCAGACTCGCGGTTTGAACCAAATTGCGAAGCTCCAACAGGTCTTGAGTGACATGGAAGTTGGCATAGAACTCATTGATTTCTGCTTCTAACAGCGCAATCCGGTGCGCTGCGCGTTCAAGTCGCTTGTTGGTTCGAACAATGCCAACGTAGTCCCACATGAACTGACGTAGCTCATGCCAGTTGTGTGAGATCACCACAGCCTCATCGGCATCGACGACCCGACTGTCATCCCACTCCGGTAGCGCGTCAACAGTGGGGTGGTTGGCTTGGCAGATGTCCATTGCTGCCGCGGTTGCGTAGACCATGCATTCAAGCAGGCTGTTACTGGCCAAACGGTTTGCGCCGTGTAAACCGCTGTAGCTGGTTTCCCCGATCGCGTATAGCCCGGCAATATCGGTGCGGCCGTGCAGGTCCGCGACCACGCCGCCGCAGGTGTAGTGCGCAGCGGGGACAACAGGAATGGGCTCTTTGCTGATGTCGATACCAAATGCCAAGCAGCGCGCTTTGATGGTCGGGAAGTGCTCCTCCAGGAACGCCTCGGGTTGGTGTGAAATATCGAGGTAGACGCAGTCGACACCGTGGCGTTTCATCTCGAAGTCGATGGCACGCGCGACAATGTCACGCGGCGCCAATTCGGCGCGTTCGTCATGATCTGGCATGAAGCGGTGGCCACCGACTCGGTCGGGCAGACGCAGTTGCCCACCCTCACCCCGTACCGCTTCAGAAATTAAAAAAGATTTTGCGTGGGGGTGATAAAGGCATGTGGGGTGAAACTGAATGAACTCCATGTTCGCCACACGGGCGCCCGCGCGCCATGCGGCAGCGATACCGTCTCCTGTTGCAGTGTCGGGGTTGGTGGTGTAGAGATAAACCTTACCGGCGCCACCTGTTGCCAAAATCACCGCATTGGCCGAGAAAACACAGACCTGATCGGCGACCGTGTCCAACGCGTATGCGCCCACGCAACGACTGGGTTGGTCCAGTTCAATATGGATTTTGTGATTCGTGATGAGGTCCACGAGCATGTGGTTCTCGAACAGCGTGACGTTGGGTGTCTGGCGCACCTGCTCGACCAAAACCTTTTGAACGGCGGCGCCTGTTGCGTCAGCCGCGTGAACAATTCTTCGGTGGCTGTGTCCGCCTTCGCGTGTGAGGTGCAAGGCGCCATCATGGTTCGAGAAATTAACGCCTAAATCTTGTAGCCACTGGATCGCCTCGGGCGCGCGCTCGACAACGAACTGCGTCGCCGCCGCATCGCAAAGCCCAGCCCCTGCGGTCAACGTGTCGTTGACGTGGTTGGTAAAGCTGTCATCTTCTGCGAGCACGGCAGCAATGCCGCCCTGGGCCCATCCGCTGGCACCGTCACTCAGCGCCCGCTTGGTGATCACCGCCACCCGATGTGTTGGGGCGAGGCGAAGAGCAGCACTGAGGCCAGCGAGTCCGCTGCCGATAATCAAAACATCAAACGCGTGTTTATCCACAAGGTAACCTTTGTGTCTGGCAGTAGAGGGGGCTTTAATGCGTTGGCAGCATGTCGGCTTGGGTGTAGGCCAAGCGGACGTAGATCGGCGCGAATGCAGTGGCTTGCGTGAGTTCGATCAGGCACTCTTTTGCCAGCTCAAGCATCGCGATGAAGGTCACGACGAGCACCGGTACGCCCTTATCGATGGGAAATAGGTCTGCAAATTCAACAAAGCGCTTGCCTTGTAGATGGCGCAGGACAATGCTCATGTGCTCTCGAACCGACAGCTCTTCCCGTGAGATTTTGTGATGTTGAACCAAGGTCGCACGTTTCAAAATGTCCTGCCAAGCATCGCGAAGATCGTCTGCACGGACATCGGGGAAGCGAGGCTGGAGCGCTTGCTCAACATAAACCTGCGCTCGGATGAAGTCGCGTCCCATGACCGGTACGCTGTTTAAGCTTTGCGCGGCGAGTTTCATTTGCTCGTATTCCAGCAAGCGTCGCACCAGTTCGGCACGGGGGTCCTCGACCTCCTCACCATCTGCGGATTTTTTACTTGGCAAGAGCATTCGAGATTTGATCTCGATGAGCATCGCGGCCATCAACAGGTATTCGGCTGCGAGCTCAAGGTTATTCGCTCGGATTTCTTCGATGTACGACAGGTACTGGCGGGTGAGACCCGCCATAGGGATATCGAGAATGTTGAAGTTCTGCTTACGGATGAGGTAGAGCAAAAGATCCAAGGGACCTTCAAAGGCTTCCAGGAAAACCTGGAGCGCATCGGGCGGGATGTATAGGTCCTGCGGGAGCGCGAACAGCGGCTCGCCGTAGAGCCTGGCAACCGCCACATGGTCAACGACCTCTGGCATCGCTAACAGCCCATCGGTGGGGCCGGGCGGCAGGGTGTTGGCTGCGCTCGACATGAAACCTTCAGGCCAGGCTTGGCTTGGTTTGGTAAACGTAGGGCTGCTGTTCAACGCGGGCAGCCGCTGCGTTTGTTGCCACTTCGGCGTCAATCTGCTTATCCCAAAGCAACGCGCGGCCGTCGCGTTGTGCGGCCTCTAATTCGGGGCGCTTTGACTTGAGCGCATCGATAAAGGCGGTCGTTTCAGACACGTAATGGGGGCGAGAGAAAAAATTCATAGCGATGGGGAGCGAGCAGGTTCGTCAGCGTAAAGGCGTATTTTAGTCCTTTGCAGCGACCTCTGAGCCCACTTGGCTCGACTCAATGGCCTCAAGGGTATGGCTGGCGAGCAGCGATAAAAAACCGGTTCTCGTCATCAGAGAGGCAGGCTGGGGTTGGAGATCCCTTACATGGACCTCGATGTTTGAGCGCTTCAATTCGGCGAGCCATGTCTTCAGAGCGTCCAGCCCCGTGGTGTCCAGTGATATCAGGCGCCGCGCGTCTAAATAAATGGCACACCCGTGCGGCAAAGATTGCGGCAGGCGCGTCAGGGCATCCAGTTTGCCAATCACGCCGAAGAACAGACTGCCGTACAAAACAACATCGACTCGCGCGTCGCTGGTGCGCTTGATCTGGACATTGAAGATGCCGCTTTGACGTTTGATAAACAGCACAAATGCGAGGACCAAGCCGAACTCAATGGCGAGCGTGAGGTCGAACACAACGGTGATTAAGAACGTTGAAAGCAGCATGGCGCGGTAGTGCCCCGAGTACTGCTTCAACGCACCGAAAGCGTGCCACTCGCCCATATTCCAGGCGACAAAGATCAAAATGCCCGCCAGGACCGACAGCGGGATATAACTCGCCAACGGCGCCGCCACCAGCACGATGGCGGCCAATGTGATGGCGTGCACGATGCCAGCGATGGGTGAGCGGGCACCCGCGCGTATATTGGTCACCGTGCGCGCGATGGTCCCTGTTGCGGGCATTCCGCCAATCATTGGCAATGCCGCGTTGGCAATGCCTTGAGCCATCAACTCTTGGTTGGGATCATGCTTGGGGCAGTCGCTGAGCTGATCGGCGACACGCGCGCAGAGCAATGATTCGATGGCCCCAAGCATCGTCAGCGTGATGATGGGTAGCACGAGTTGTTTGGCCTCAACCCAAGAAAAATGTGGCCAGGCCAATGTGGGGAGATCACGGGGAATAGCCCCAAACCGCTGACCAATGGTCTCGACGGGCAACCCAAACAGCCAAGCCAATGCAGTCAGTGTCACCAAGGCCACGATCGGCCCCGGTATACGCCCCGTTATCTTGAGGCGGCTACCCATGCGCGGTAGCTGTGACAGTTTTGGCCATAACCACAGACACATGAAACAACACACCGTTAGCGCGAAAGCATACGGGTTGAAGGTGTTGATATGGGTCCAAATGGTCGACATTTGTGCGAAGAAATCGCCTGGCATTTTTTCGATTTCAAGTCCCAAAAAGTCACGCAATTGGGAGACGAAAATGAGAACAGCGATCCCATTGGTGAACCCAATGACGATGCTGACAGGCACGTAGCGCACCAAGCTTCCGAGGCGCAGCCAGCCCATGACAAACAGCAGGCACCCCGAAGCGCTGGTTGCGATCAGCAGGCCGTTAACACCGAAGCGCTCAACGATGCCGTAAACCACGACGATGAAGGCACCCGCAGGACCGCCGATTTGCACCGATGAGCCGCCAAAAAAAGCGATCAGGAAGCCACCGAGGATTGCCGTCCATAAACCGGCTTGGGGTGTCAAGCCACTGGCAATCGCAAAGGCCATTGCCAGTGGCAGGGCGACGATGCCCACAGTGATGCCAGCACCGACGTCGCTCTGCAAGTCGCTGCGGCTGTATGCACTGACATGCGCCCAAAGGCGTGGGCGGAAGCGCCAGCGAGGTGGCGATGCCGTGATGACAGGCGAATCGAGTGACATGCCCGACAGTTTACGACTGTTCGCCGCTTTTAGCGGCTGTTATCGAACACGCATCCCCGGTTGGGCACCGGGCCACGCCTGCAAGATGTAAATCCCAGGGGCCGCCTTCTCATCCGCGTGACTGGCCGCCAACACCATGCCCTCGCTGACACCAAATTTCATTTTTCTTGGCGCCAGGTTGGCCACCATGAGCGTGTACTTGCCAACCAGATCGGCGGGCTGGTAGGCACTGGCGATGCCCGAAAACACGTTGCGGGTTGTTGCTTCGCCCACGTCGAGGGTGAGGCGCAACAGTTTGCTGGAACCCTCAACGGGCTCGCAGTTCACGATGTGGGCGATTCGCAGGTCCACTTTTGCGAAGTCATCAATGGTGATTGGGGCTGCCAAAGCCTCACCGCCCGGAAGTACGGCTGGCACAGCGTCGACTGCGGGCGCAGCGGCCTCAAACAAGGCATCGAGTTGTGTGGCCTCGACGCGCTGCATCAGGTGTTGATAGGCGCCGATGGTGTGCCCTGCGCCCAGTGTTGTGGCGAGATCGGAAAACTTGAAAGGGGTGACTTGCAGGAACGATTCAACCCCGATGGTCAATGCCGGCATGACGGGCTTTAAGGCAATGCTCAGCAGGCGGAACGCTTCGATGCTGGTGGTACAAACGGCTTGCAGGCGCGCCTCGGCATCGGGCTGCTTGGCCAGCTCCCACGGCTTGTGGTGTGCGACGTATTCGTTAACGCGGTCCGTCTGGGCCATGATTTCGCGCAAGGCTCGGGCGTAGTCAAGTGACTCATACATTGCCGAAATGGGTAAAAGCGCCGCTTGTAACCCGTCCAGAAGCGCTTTGTCATCCGCGCCGATCGCACCCAGCTGGCCGGCGAAGCGTTTATTGAGGAAGCCGGCTGTGCGGCTGGCAATGTTGACGAATTTACCCACCAAATCACTGTTGACGCGCGCCATGAAGTCTTCCGCGTTGAAGTCAACATCCTCATTTCGCCCGTTCAGTTTCGCGGCGATGTAGTAGCGCAACCAATCGGGGTTCATGCCTAGGTTGAGGTACTTCAGCGGATCGAGGCCGGTGCCTCGGCTCTTACTCATCTTTTCACCGCTCACCGTTAAGAAGCCATGGACGTGCACGGCGTTTGGCGTCTTGCGCCCGCTGAAATGCAACATGGCTGGCCAAAAAAGGGTGTGGAAGTAAGTGATGTCCTTACCGATGAAGTGGTGCTGCTCCGTGGCGGGATCGGCCATGAAGGCGTCGAAGTCACCGCCGATTTTGCTGAAGTGATTTTTAAGCGATGCGAGGTAACCGATCGGTGCATCGAGCCACACGTAGAAATACTTACCAGGGGCATCGGGGATTTCGATACCGAAGTAGGGCGCGTCACGGCTGATATCCCAATCGCTGAGGCCGCCTGAGCCATCCGCCGATGTGCTGAACCACTCTTTGATTTTGTTCAGAACTTCAGGCTGGAGATGTCCTTCGGCGTGTGTCCAAGCTTCGAGGAATGCGACGCAACGCGGGTCGGAAAGTTTAAAAAAGTAGTGTTCCGACGTCTTCATGACCGGCGTGGCACCGGATAGCGCTGAGTAGGGATTTTTGAGTTCTGTGGGCGCGTAGACCGCGCCACATGACTCACAGCTATCGCCATATTGGTCTTTGGCACCGCATTTTGGGCATTCGCCCTTGATGAAGCGATCTGGCAGGAACATGTTCTTTTCGGGGTCAAAGAACTGCTCGATGGTTTTTGTTGCAATCAGCCCCGCATCGCGCAGACCCCGGTAAATGTCTTGCGCGAGCGAATGGTTTTCTGGGCCATCCGTGCTGTGCCAGTTGTCAAAAGCAATGTTGAAGCCATCAAGATACGGCTTGCGGCCCGCCGCGATGTTTGCGACAAAAGCCTGCGGCGTGATGCCAGCCTTTTCAGCCGCGATCATGATTGGCGCGCCGTGCGCGTCATCGGCGCAAACAAAATGCACCTCTTCGCCTTTCATGCGCTGGTACCGGACCCAGATATCAGCCTGGATGTACTCCATGATGTGACCAATGTGGAAGTTCCCATTGGCATAGGGCAGGGCGGTGGTGACGAATAAGCGGCGCTGTGTCATGAATAAATTACTGCAGGCTGGGGGCGATAAAACCGGGCGCAGGCGGTGTTGCCGCCATGTCGATAACCCACTATTTTAGGGGTTTGAGCGGCGTGCAGTGGTTTCAAAAGTGAAGCGCACCATAATTGCGCGGAACTCTATGAATTTAGGTGCCCCAAATACCCCATGAACGTTTCGCCGACCACAGCCAGCGCCTCCCCGCCATCAAGCCCACGCCGCCGTATTGAGCCGCCGATCTGGCAGCTGGCTTGGCGCAATGGTGTGCGTGATTGGCGTGCGGGTCGGTGGCGCCTCATGGTGGTGGCCGTCGCGTTGGCTGTGTCGGCGTTAACGGCTGTTGGGTTTTTTGCGGATCGGTTGCAAGCGGGGTTGTCTCGGGATGCGCTGGCGCTGTTGGGTGGCGACGCCGTTCTCCGCAGTGATGAGGCCCCCGCAGAACAGTGGCGTGATGCCGCTCGTGAATGGGGCCTTCAGCAAAGCGTATCGCTTACATTCCCCACAATGGCCCGCGCGCCCGACGAGCGGGGCGGCGATGCGCGGTTGGTTGCTTTCAAAGCGGTCGATGATGCGTACCCCTTGCGCGGCCAGTTGCGCGTGAGCGATGGGTCAGTGTCTGAGGCTTTGACGCAGGACAAAGTGGTGAGGCGCGGACCTGCCGTTGGCGAAGCGTGGGCTGAGCCCAGCTTGGCGGATGCGTTGGGGCTGCAGGTTGGGGACACGCTGCTGCTGGGAAGCAAGGCCTTCACTCTGACCCAGCTGCTGACCCAGGAATCGGACCGTGGTGGTGGTTTTTCGAGCTTTTCGCCTCGCGTGATGATCAATTTGGCTGACGTCGCAGCGACGCAACTGGTCCAGCCGGCCAGCCGCGTGTCTTGGCGCTTGGCGGTCGCCGGCGACGCGGTAGCGGTCAAACGCTTCGAAGATGCGGTGACGCAGGCCATCGAAATGCAACCGGTGAACGATGGCATGCGACTGGAGACGCTTGAATCGGGTCGGCCAGGGACCCTCGAAACCCTGAACCGAGCCGAGAAATTTTTGAACCTCGTCGCCATGCTCACGGCACTCTTGTGCGCCGTTGCCGTGGCAATTGGTGCACGAGGCTTTGCCGCGACGCAGCTGGATGCCTGTGCCATGTTGCGCGTCTTCGGCGTGTCGCAGGCCACCATCGCGCGGGCCTTCATGCTCGAATTTTTTGCGGTTGGCGTCCTCGCCACTTTGCTCGGCGTCGCCGTTGGCTGGTCGGTGCACTGGGTCTTCGTCGCACTTTTGTCGGGTTTGGTGAATGCCAGCTTGCCCGCAGCGTCGATGTGGCCGGCGCTCACGGGCATGGGCGTCGGGCTCAGCCTCATGGCGGCCTTCGGTGTATCGCCCATTCTGCAGCTGGCAAAGGTCCCCCCTTTGCGTGTGATACGCCGTGATGTGGGGCAAATGCAGCCCGCCTCCACGGCTTTGCTCGTCGTAAGCGTGTTGGTGTTTGCCGCATTGCTGATGGTCGTCAGTCGTGACGCGTTGATGGGAGGCTTGGCGGTGGTTGGCTTTGCGGCGGCCTTGGGCTTCTTCGCTGGCTTGGCGTGGTTGGCCGTGTGGTTGCTTCGCCGCTCTGTGAATGAACAAACAGCACCCCGCTGGCTCATCTTGGCCACCCGTCAGGTCGCCGCTCGCCCCGGTTTAGCCGTGTTGCAAGTGAGTGCCTTGTCGGTCGGTATCCTAGCGTTGTCGATTTTGGTACTCCTGCGTACCGATTTGATTGCCAGTTGGCGACAGGCAACGCCAGCCGATGCGCCGACTCGTTTTGTGATCAATATTCAGCCCGATCAGGCTGAAGCTTTTAAGGCGCAACTCGTTGCGGCGGGCGTTCGGGATTTTGATTGGTATCCAATGTTTCGGGGGCGCCTGGTCGGCATCAACGGTGTAACGGTTCGATCTGAAAATTTCGATGGTGAACGCGCGCAGCGGTTGGTGAGGCGGGAGTTCAACCTGTCCCACAGCGGAACGGTTCCCCAACACAATGAAATCGTCAAAGGGGCATGGACCGCTGGCGAAAAAGGTCAAATCAGCATCGAAGAAGGCCTGGCCGAGACCCTGGGTCTCAAGCTGGGCGATGCGCTCACCTTCGATGTTGCGGGAGAGGCCATTGAGGCGCGGATATCTGACTTCCGCAAGGTGAACTGGGCAAGCATGCGGGTGAACTTTTTCGCCTTGTTCCCAGTCAGCGATATGCCTGACTTGCCCATCACCTACATCGCGGCATTCAAAGCGCCAGAGGGCTTGGTTCGTGATGAGGCGGGCGTTCAACGGTCATTTGACAACCAGTTGCTCCGCCTGTTTCCCAACATCACCAACATCGACACCTCAGCAACATTGCGACAGGTACAGCGCATTTTGGATCAGGTGATCGGTGCCATCGAGTTTTTGTTTGCGTTCAGCGTGATAGCGGGGCTGGTGGTCTTGTTTGCGGCTATTTCCCACACGCGGGCAGAAAGAACGCGTGAATACGCGATTCTTCGAGCGATGGGCGCATCCAGTGGGTTGCTGCGCCAGGTGCAGCGCGCAGAGCTCATCGGCGTCGGTGCGTTGGCAGGGGGGATGGCCAGTACAGCTGCCATGCTCATTGGCTGGGCATTGGCCAAGTTGGTGTTCGAATTTCCGTGGATTCCACCGTGGTGGGTTCCATTTGCAGGCGCCTTTGCCGGTGCGTTGTTGGCCATGCTGGCGGGTTGGTGGCGGCTGCGCGATTTGCTGAACACGCCTGCCTGGCAAACGTTGCGGCTGCGTGCCGATTAAGCTTTTTTCGCGATGAACATTCATGACCCTGCCCCCCGTGGCGCCAATAACGAGCCCCTCACACCCTTCGAGTGGATCGGTGGCGAAACTGCTGTTAAGCGAATGGTCGAACGGTTCTATGACCTGATGGACCTCGAACCTCAATTTGCGGCGTTGCGTGCCGCGCATGGTGCGGAGCTTGAAAACGCGCGAGAGCGGTTGTTTATGTTTTTGTGTGGCTGGTTGGGTGGCCCCAACCTGTACATCGAGCGTTTCGGACACCCCCGTTTGCGCATGCGGCACATGCCGTTTCCGATCGGCATCAAAGAGCGTGATGAGTGGGTGGCGTGTATGACGCAAGCGATGCAAGAAACCGGTGTGCCTGCACCGCTCATGGCGCGACTGTCTGAGTCGTTCATGCAGACCGCTGATCACATGCGTAATCGCGGGCAGTGATGCGTCACCGCGTTACTGTTGGTCGCTTTGCGCGCCCTGTCCGCCTTTCAGAAGCACCATGAGGGCACCCGCGCCGCCGTCGCTGCCCTTTGCCTGCACGAAGGCGAGCACCTCTTTTTTCTGAACCAGCCATCGTTGGGTTTTGGCCTTCAACACAGGTGTTTTGCCCGGCGAACCAAGCCCCTTGCCGTGAATCACCCGCACGCAACGCCACCCCCGTCGCACCGCCAATCTGAGGAAGTCTGCTAACTGCGTGCGCGCCTCGTCTGTTCGCATGCCGTGCAGGTCAATTTGTCCTTGAAGTGCCCAGTCACCCGCCCGGAGTTTTCGCAAGATGTCGGCGCCGATACCCGTCCTGCGGTAGCTCAAGGTGTCATCGGTTTCCAGGAGGCTTGTGACATCAAAGTCGTCTGAGAGCGCGGCGTGCATGACAACCGCATCGTCATATTCGCGCTGAAGCGCCAGCGGTGGCGGCGCGGGATTTTGGATGCTTGCGCGACCGCCATCCTTAATTGGCTTTACAGCACCGACCGTGAGGGAAAACAGCGCCTGCTCACGCCGGCGGTGTTCTGCCGCGAGCGCTTCCGCCTCTGCCGCCTCTTTAGCCGCCCGCGCTTGCGCGACCAGCAGCTTTTGCATGGCAGCCAAGTCTGAGAAGTGTTTTGCGCGCATGCGCTATTTTGGCAAATTTATAGCGGTCCTCGACCTGCCTCATATAAGACCGTGCGCAGCCATGGAGTACACATCGTTTTGCGTCACGATCAGGTGGTCAAGAACCCGGACATCCACCAAGAGAAGGGCCTGTGTCAGCGTCTCGGTGAGTCGAATATCGGCGGCGGATGGTTCGAGGTGCCCACTGGGGTGGTTATGGGCCAGGATCACCGCCGCCGCATGATGGCGAAGCGCCGCAACCGCGACCTCACGGGGGTAGACCGTGGCCTGCGTCAGCGTGCCTTGAAACAGTTCATCCATGGCCAGCAGATGGTGTTGGCTATTTAAAAATAAAACAGCGAACACTTCAGCCGTCTTGTGCCCCAGTTTTAAGGTCAGGTACTGACGAACATCAGAAAGGTCTTGAAGAACAGGCTTGGCTTGCAGGCGCTCCGCCAAGGCTCGCTTTGCGATTTCAGAGACAGCGGCGATCTCGGATTGTTTCGCAGGGCCCAAACCTTTAATGGTTCTGAGCACTTCTGGCGTTGCCGTTAAGAGTCCACGCAACCCGCCCACCTCAGACAGGATGTCGGCTGCAAAGGCCACCACGGGGCGACCCGGCGTTCCGGTTCGTAGCAGCAGCGCCAAGACCTCCGCGTCGGAAAGTGCCGCAGCGCCCATGGCTTCCAGTTTTTCTCGGGGCAAAGGGTTGAAACGTGGGCAGTGGGTGTCGCTTATCTGTGCTTTTGCCCGATGGGCCATGGCGGGCTCGCTAGGTTTCTACAATATAGTGTTTGGCAACGCTGGGCAATGCCTCGTTTATATCGATTCAATCGGTGTCAATACAGAGCCTTTACCCGTGGATGTTGCCACCTATACCAGCGCCCCAAGGCGTCACAGACGTCACCTCGAGACCCTTATGACCATCATTGACAGCTGTTCGTTTTTAACGCTCCATTACCGAATGTCTGGGCCAGATGGCCAAGAGGTGATCAGTACCTTTGGCGGGATGCCTGCGACCTTGAGCATGGGGGGTGGCCAGCTTTCCCCCGCGATTGAGCAACACTTGATTGGGCTCGACGAGGGCACAAAGGCCACTTTTGAGCTGGCACCCGGCGATGCCTTTGGACCCCACAATCCAGAGGCTGTTCAGTGGGTGGCACGCAGCATGTTGAACCAGCTGGGTGACCCCGATGAGCGCTACAACCCTGGCGACGTGGTGCAGTTTCCAACGCCGGATGGCCTTGGACAGTATGCGGGCGCTGTTGTGGCTTGCAAAGATGACGGTTCAGCGGTACTTTTTGATTTCAACCACCCGTTAGCCGGTCAGGCGGTGACGTTTGAGGTCCATGTGATTGGGGTTCTGTGATGAGTAATCAAATCAACAAACGTGATGTTTTATTGGCGACGCCTCGCGGGTTTTGCGCGGGAGTGGATCGGGCGATTGACATCGTCTCGCACGCGCTAGAGAAGTTTGGCGCGCCCATCTACGTTCGCCATGAAATTGTTCACAACACATACGTGGTCAACGATCTCAAGCAAAAGGGCGCCATCTTCATTGAAGATCTTGACGAGGTGCCCGCTGGTGCGACCCTTGTTTTTTCTGCGCACGGTGTGAGTCGTGCCATTCAGGATGAAGCCAAGGCAAGGGGTTTTTCGATTTTTGATGCGACGTGCCCATTGGTTGCAAAGGTGCATGTTGAGGTGGCAAAGCTCTCGAAAGAGGGCTACGAATTCTTGATGATTGGCCACAAGGGTCACCCCGAGGTGGAGGGCACCATGGGGCAGTTGACCACTGGCATTCACTTGGTTGAGGACGAGGCCGATGTTGACCGAGTGCAACCCTTACAAACCGAGCGTTTGGCCGTTGTGACCCAAACAACCCTCAGCGTCGATGACGCGGCGGCCATCATGGCGGCCATCAAAAAGCGCTTCCCAACGGTGCGCGAGCCGAAGCAGCAGGACATTTGCTATGCCACCCAAAATCGCCAAGATGCGGTGAAGGTCATGTCCCGCCAAGTGGATGTCGTGATTGTGGTTGGCAGCCCAACAAGTTCAAACAGCAACCGACTGGCTGAGTTGGCAGAGCGCTTGGGTACCCCTGCCTTCATGGTCGATGACCCCGCAGAATTGAACCCAGAGTGGTTCGTGGGTCGCGCACGCGTTGGACTCACGGCAGGTGCGTCTGCGCCTGAGATTTTGGTGCAGGGCGTCATCGATCGATTGCGTGCGCTTGGCGCGATATCCGTTCAAACCATGTCGGGTGTGGAGGAATCGGTCCAATTTCCTCTCCCCAAAGGCCTGCGCCTGAACTGAGCGCTGAGCGCGCCGTCTCATCCTTTATTACTTTCACCCCTTAAAACCATGCTTGATGTTGTATCGCTTCGTAAAGACCTTGATGTCGTTGTTCAATCACTCGAAAAACGCAAAAGCCCACAGCCTTACCTGGATGTTGCGGCTTTCCAAGCGCTCGAGGTTCAACGTAAAACCATCCAAGTCCGCACGGAGGCCCTGCAGGCCCAGCGCAACGCACTGAGTAAACAAATTGGTCAGCTCAAAAGCAAGGGTGAGTCTGCTGATGCGGTGATGGCAGAGGTGGCTGCGATCAAAGACGAGTTGGATGCCTCTGCCACTGCATTGGAGGCATTGCAGGCGCCTTTGCAGGCGCTGTTGATGGCTGTTCCCAACCTGCCGCAGGACGACGTGCCGGTGGGCCCCGATGAGTCGGCCAACGTCGAGTTGCGCCGCTGGTCGCCCGACGGGGGCTGGGGCGCGAGTGCCACACCGCTGCCTTTCGAGCCAAAAGATCACGTCGATGTGGGTGAGCCCTTTGGCTTGGACTTTGAGATGGGCGTCAAGTTGTCGGGTTCGCGTTTCTCGGTGCTGCGGGGGCCAGTGGCTCGCCTGCATCGGGCGTTGGCTGCGTTCATGCTCGATACCCAAACCGAGAAGCACGGCTATGTCGAGTGTTACACCCCCTACGCCGTGAATGCCGCATCGTTGCGTGGGACAGGCCAGTTACCCAAGTTTGAGGAAGATTTGTTTGCCGCAATCAAAGGGGGCCAAGACGGCGACACCGAGGGACTCAGCGACGACACGGCGCTGTACCTGATTCCGACATCGGAGGTGCCGCTGACCAACTTTGTGCGCGACACCATCATTCCCGAGGCTGAATTGCCGCTCAAGTTCACCGCACACACGCCTTGTTTCCGATCTGAGGCGGGCAGCCATGGCCGCGACACCCGGGGTTTGATTCGCCAACATCAATTTGACAAAGTTGAGATGGTGCAGATTGTTCATCCCGAAAAGAGCGAGGAAACGCTCGCTGAGATGACGGGTCATGCCGAAGCGATTTTGCAGGCCTTGGAATTACCCTACCGCGTGATTTTGCTCTGCACGGGTGATATGGGCTTCGGGGCGACCAAGACGCACGATTTAGAGGTCTGGTTGCCCGCCCAAAACACGTATCGCGAGATCAGCTCGGTTTCAAACTGCCAGGCCTTCCAAGCACGCCGGATGCAGGCACGCTTCAAGAGCGCGGCAGGCAAAAATGAGTGGGTCCACACCCTTAACGGGTCAGGCCTGGCCGTAGGGCGTGCCTTGGTTGCCGTTCTCGAGAACCATCAGCAACCCGATGGCAGCATTCGCATTCCCGCAGCGTTGCAGCCCTACTTGGGCGGTCAGGCGTTTTTGCGTCCCTGATCAGAAGTCGATCAGGCCAGCCGTGCGCGCCAAGTGACTGGCTTGCGAGCGGCTCTTGACGTTCAGGCGGCGGAACAAGCGCCACAGGTGAACTTTCACCGTGTGTTCGCTGATGCTCAGGGCATCGGCGATATCACGGTTGCTGAGACCTTTGTCCAGCATCACCAGCAGTTGTTTTTGGCGCTTAGACAGCTTTTCAGGGACCGTTGGGCCTTCTTCGCCTTCTTCCGCACCGGACTCCATGAACTCCTTGAGTACCCGCCCGATGTGCGATGCGCCAAGCGATTTCTCAATGTAGGCGTCAGCGCCGGCTTCGAGTGAGAGGTCGGCGTAGTCGGTTGCAGGTGACGCGGACAGCACGACCAACGAGGTGTCTGGCAGCAGGCGGCGCAATTCGCGCACACCGGAGACACCGTTGGTATCTGGTAATTTGAGGTCTAAGCAGACGAGCTCGGGTGTTCCGTTGTCTGTGATGGCCTGGTTAACAACGGCCAGACGATCCAGCTCGACGATGGTGGCCTTGGCACGCAGGCGGCGAAGCAGCATGACCACCGCGTCACGCATGAGAGGATGATCGTCAATTACAAAGATACTCATTTTTCTAATCCAGCGTTTAAAACCAAGCAACTATCCTAACGCTAAATGATAAAAAAACGAGTCGTTCTTGTGATTTTGTAACTATTTTCATACGTTCCGATCAGTACGCCAAACCGATGGCCGCACGGACGTCTCGCATGGTCTCTTGGGCGACGGCACGGGCCTGATCGGTACCGGCGTCGATGATGTCTCGGACAATGCTGGGGTTGGTCACGTAGGGCTCCGCACGGGCCAGCATGGGCTGCTGTTCGCGCAGGACCGCATCGATGACCGGCTGTTTGCATTCGAGGCAACCAATCCCTGCGCTGCGACAACCCTTATCCACCCACACCTGTGTCTCGGCGGGGCTGTAAACCTTGTGGAACTGCCAGACAGGGCATCGGCTCGGGTCACCCACATCGGTTCTTTTCACACGCGCCGGGTCGGTGGGCATGCGTTTGATTTTTTGCTCGATGCTGGCTTTGTCTTCGCGAATGGCGATGGCGTTGTTGTAGCTCTTGCTCATTTTGGCGCCATCCAAGCCGGGCAGACGGCTGGCTTCGGTCAGCAGGGCTTGCGGCTCCACCAAGACCGCTTTGCCGGTTCCCTTGAAATACCCCTGCAAACGTTCTTTTTCGGAAGCGTCGAGCTCTGGGTGTTGGTTGATGAAGCCCATCGCGCCCTCAAGTGACGGTTGGTCACCCGTTTCTTGAAACTTCTTGCGTGATTTTTCAAATCGCTTTGCGGCATCTTTGCCCAGTTTCTCCAGACTGGCCTCGACCCGCTGGGCAAAGTCCGCTTCGCGTCCGTAGAGGTGGTTGAAGCGTCGTGCAGCCTCTCGTGTCAGTTCGACATGGCTGGCCTGATCTTCGCCAACGGGGACGTGCTTAGCCCGGTATATCAGGATATCCGCGGCTTGTAGCAGGGGATAGCCGAGGAAGCCGTAGGTGGTGAGGTCCTTGTCCTTCAACTTCTCTTGTTGATCTTTGTAGGTGGGGACACGCTCCAACCACCCGATGGGTGTGCCCATGGCCAACAAGGTGAAAAGTTCGGCATGTTCGGGAATTCGGCTCTGCAAGAACATGGTGCATTGCGAGGGATCAAGACCCGTGGCAAGCCAGTCAATCACCATCTCATAGACGTTTTTTTCGATGACCTCGCGATTGGCGTAGTGGGTCGTCAGAGCGTGCCAGTCAGCAACAAAGTAAAAGCAGTTGAGTTCGCTTTGGAGACGGACCCAGTTTTTCAAGGCGCCGTGGTAGTGACCGAGGTGCAACGCACCTGTTGGGCGCATGCCTGAGAGGACGCGCTCGGTTTGGGTGTGGGAGGCGGTCGCCGGCGATGAAACGGGTGCTGACATGGTGAAACGTTAGATGGTTGTTGATTGGTAAAAAGTCGAGTGGGTTATCGGTCTCAGCCGAGCAGCCACCGGACGGGTGTGGTGAGTAACTCGAGTACCTGGGCGGTGGCGTCCATCACAGGGCGCAGCCAGAGATTGCTCACCACGCCGGCGAGTACCAAGCCCATGACGATGAAGAAGCCCCAAGGCTCGACCCTTGAGACCATTAAGGCGGCCCTCATCGGTAACAGGCCAACCAGAATGCGGCCGCCGTCCAGTGGTGGCAGTGGAAAAAGATTGAAGGCGAACATCACCAGATTGACCAAAATACCAGCGCGGCACATTTCGTAAAAAAAGCGTTCTTCGATGCCTGCTGCGTTCAGTGAGTAGATGCCGACAACCCAGATGAATGCTTGAACGAAGTTCGCGAATGGCCCTGCCAACGCCACCCACACCATGTCTTTTTTGGGGTTGTTGAGGTTTCCGAAACGCACGGGAACCGGCTTGGCGTAACCGAATAAAAATGCCCCGCTGGTTGCGAAGTAGAGCACCAGCGGCATCACGATCGTTCCAACGGGGTCGATGTGCTTGAGGGGGTTCAGCGTGATGCGACCCAACATCGCCGCGGTGTTGTCGCCAAATCGCAAGGCCGCATAACCGTGTGCGGCCTCGTGCAGGGTGATGGCAAATAAAACCGGCAAGGCGTACACCGCCACGGTTTGAATGATTGATGCAAAGTCCATCCAGTTATTGTCGCTCGGTTTTCACAGACCCAAGCGGCGCCAGTCACCAGCACCCTCTCGGAGGATTTCCGGTGCCCCCCCAGTGCGCATGGGTGTCAAGTCAATGACGGTTGTTGGGGCGGCGGCGCAGGCGCCCGCGTCGATGACGCCCGCGAGGTCATGTCCCAATTGCTGGCGAATGACGTTGGCGTCATTGAGGGGGTCTAGCTCCCCTGGCAAGATCAGCGTCGTCGCGAGTAGCGGCTCGCCGTGCGCTGCCAGCAGCCCGTGAATAACCGGGTGTTGCGGCACACGCAAGCCAATGCTTTTGCGTGAGGGGTGGCTGACGCGCCGCGGCACCTCCTTGCTCGCGTCGAGGATGAAGGTGAACGCGCCGGGTGTTGCCAGTTTCAGCAATCGGTATTGCTGGTTATCGACTTTGGCGTAGTTGGCGACTTCGCTCAGGTCCGCACACAGCAAGGTGAGGTGGTGGCGCTCGTCGACTTGACGGATCCGACGCAGGCGATCAACGGCATTTTTATCGTCTAAGTGACAGACCAAAGCGTAGCTCGAGTCGGTCGGAACGGCCAATACGCCGCCGCTCCTGAGTAACAGGGCGGCTTGCTTGAGCAATCGCGGTTGTGGGTTCTCGGGGTGAACCTCGAAGTACTGTGACATGGTTGGTTAGAGTAAGTCCCAAACGGGCTTCAGGCCGCTGGGCAAGGGCGGCAGTTGCCCAAGGTCGACCCGGCTTTCTTCTGGGCTGTGAAAATCACTGCCGCGCGATGCGTGGAAATCGAACTCGCGGGCGAGGTCAGCGTACTGCGCGTACTCGGGGACACTGTGGCTACCGGTGACCACCTCGATCGCCTGTCCGCCGTGTGCCTTGAACTCGCTCATCAGCGCGTACTCGGCGGTGGGTGAAAAGCCGTACCGCGCTGGGTGTGCCACCACCGCGACGCCGCCGGCTTGCGTGATCCATTTAACGGCGTCACCCAGGCTGGCCCAACGGTGGGGGACATACCCAGGCTTTTTATCCGCAAGGTATTTGCGAAAGACGTCATGTGTGTCACGTGCCATGCCGATTTCAACGATGTAGCGGGCGAAGTGGGTTCTGGAAATCAGCTCCGGGTTGTCGACGTATTGCAGGGCCCCCTCGTAAGCCCCTTTGATACCGACCTTGGCCAGCTCGGCCGCCATTTCTTTGGCGCGGTTATCGCGGCCAGCGCGGGTCTGTTTGAGGCCCTCGATCAGTTGAGGGTTTTCAGGGTCAAACCCCAGACCCACAATGTGAACCGTCACGCCTGCAAAGCTCACGGAGATTTCGGTGCCCGTCACACAAGGGAGGCCAATGGCGTTTGCCGCCGCCACCGCAGCGGCCTGTCCCGCGAGCTCATCGTGGTCAGTCAGAGCCCACAGCTCGACGCCATTTGCTTTGGCTCGTTGCGCCACATCAGCTGGGCTGAGTGTCCCGTCGGATGCATTGGAGTGACAGTGCAGGTCGGCGTTCATAGTTGGGCACCTTCGATCAAAAATCGCACCCGTCGTTGACCTTGCCAGGTGTCCGTCTCAAGTCTGAATGCCAGTAAGGCTTGGCTGGGCAGGGGCTCGGTGTGACCAAACCAGATACCGTCAACCACTTGATCGTGGTGTTTGAGTTTGAGTGAAAGGTGCTTTTCGCCAACAATGCGTTGGGAAATCACGGCCAAGGACTCGCTGAACACGGGGGCCGCGAAACCTTGACCCCATACCGCCTGTTGAATGTGTTCCACCACATCGGGGTGACGGTATTCGGGAGCCAGCGGGCCATCGGTCTCCAGTTCTCGGGTCAGTGTCCTGGCGTCCAGCCACTCGGTTGCCACTTGCTGGAGGGCCGCCTCAAAGACATCGAGTTGATCGGCATCAATCGTGCAGCCCGCCGCCATCGCGTGGCCGCCAAAACGAAGCAGAACACCCGGGTGTCGCTTGGCAACCAAATCAAGTGCATCGCGCAGATGAAAGCCCGCAATTGATCGACCGGAGCCTTTGAGTGTGTCGCCGGCATCGTCTGCTTGGCTCATTGCGAATACAAACGTTGGGCGGTGCAGTTTGTCCTTCAGCCGTGATGCCACGATACCGACGACACCTTCATGAAAATCGGGGTCAAAAATACAGATCGCGCTGGGTAAATCATCGTCGGCATCAACCATGTCTTCGGCGAGTGCCAAGGCTTGGTCACGCATGTTGCCCTCAATCGACTTGCGATCGCGGTTGATTTGGTCAAGTGACTGTGCCAGCGCCGTCGCGTGTGCCATGTCGTCAGTAATGAGGCATTCAATGCCCAACGTCATATCAGCCAAGCGACCTGCCGCGTTGAGGCGAGGCCCGATGGCAAAACCAAAGTCAGCGGTGCTGGCTGTCTGCGGCTGCCGTCCAGCCACCTGAAACAACGCCGACATGCCCATCGGCAACAAGCCGGCACGGATGCGTCTGAGGCCCTGGGAGACCAAGCGCCGGTTGTTGGCGTCGAGTGACACAACATCGGCAACCGTCCCCAAGGCCACCAGCGGCAACAAGGCATCCAACTTCGGTTGTGTCTTGGCGTCAAAGACACCGGCGTCTCGCATCAGGGCGCGCGCGCGCAGCAGCACGTAAAACATGACCCCGACACCCGCAATCGTTTTACTGGCAAACGGACAGCCCGGCTGGTTTGGGTTGACGATGGCGTCAGCGACTGGAACCGAGACGACGCCGTCTCGCAGCGCTGGCAAGTGGTGATCGGTGACAACGACCTTGAGCCCCAGTTCGCGAGCGGTCTCAACGCCCTCGAAGCTCGCGATACCGTTATCGACCGTGACTAAAATTTGCGCCCCGGTGGCTTTGACCCGCGTCGCGATACCGGGCGTTAGGCCGTAGCCGTCGGTGACCCGATCGGGCACCAGGTAGTGCGCATTCTTGGCACCCAACAGGCGCAGACCGCGAATCGCAACCGCGCAGGCAGTCGCACCATCGCAGTCATAGTCGGCCACGATACACACATGGGCCTGCTCTCGAATGGCGTCGACCAAAATCTGGGCGGCTGCGTCAATCCCTTTCAGCGTGTTGGGTGGCAGGAGTTTGGCCAGGCCGTCGTCCAGTTCGTCCGGGGCTTGGACGCCACGCGATGCGAAAAGACGAGCCAGTAGCGGGTGGATGCCAGCCTGCTCAAGAGCCCAGGCGGTTCTGGGGGGTATGTTTCGCGTGATCAACTGCATGGTTTTATGGGGTCCGCCTTTATGGCGCATCGTTTGGCAGAAGGCCGTGTGGCATGAGAGGGGCCTTTTGGATGCCCCATTGTCTGCGCATTCGTCCCAGCGTTGCGCGGATACCTGTTGCCTCTCGCTGCCACGTCACTTGCGCTGTCTGGCTGCCAAGCGTGAGGCGATCGTCCGGTGCGCCGTGCTTCAATAAATCCGCGAGGTGTCCCTCGTCAATGGCGCGCCATGCGGCTTGCCACTGATCGAAGTGATCACTCACATCCGTCAGGGCATCACACCACTCGACGGTGGCGCCGTTGACGGTTGCGCCATCGAGCGCACCGGCACCCTCCACCCAAATGCCACTGATCGTGGGTAGCCCGGCGCCTTCGCGCTCGTCGTTCATGGGGTGTGTGTAAAACAGCATCTGCACCTCGTTTTGAAGACGCAATAGCCATTTCAGGTTATCCGCTGCATCGGGGTGTTTGGCGAGGTGGCTTGCCGATACAAACGGGACATACGGCGCCATGTGCTGGTTGCTCGCACGCGCCAAACTGGGTGTCGTAATCCCCCTCAGACGCTCGCCTGTTAGTAACCAGCGTCCTGGCGTTAGCCATGTCAAGGTCATACCGTCTTCGTCGCAGAGTGGCTTGATGGCGTCAAAGAACGCGCGCGCGTGCGCTTCCGGCATGGCCATCGACGCAGGCAACTGGGCGATGATGTCGTTCATGCCGCTGATGACGTGAATCGGACGCAGCCAGGCGCATGGGGTAAGGGCTGCCTGGGGGGCGCCCGATGTTTGCGCCGTCACCAACGCCGCCAATGGGATGGGTGCTGTTGCGGTGCCACTTCGCCAACCGAGTGCCTCGGCGTAGCGACGCTCAATGGGAAGCGCCCAGTCATCCGATTGGCTGACCCGCTCGATGGCGTGCCAATGTGTCCATATCTCGCGCAGGTTTGGTAAGTCGATGGCAGGCGCCTGCGCTGTCGACCCGTTGGGCCTTGGCCAGCTCGCGTTTGGCAGAAAGAGGTGTTGTGGCATGATTTTGAGTCGCGGCAATATGGCGGGTATTCGATGTTTGATCCCTGCCACAATGACGAACACATATTATGGCGGTCATGACAATTCCCTACGAACTACGCATCGGCTGGCGCTACACGCGTTCCGCCCGCACCGCCGCACGCAATGGCTTCATTTCCTTTATCTCTGGCGTTTCAATGCTGGGTATTGGGCTGGGTGTGGCTGCACTGATCATCGTGCTATCCGTGATGAATGGCTTCCAAAAGGAGGTCAGGGACCGGATGCTGAGCGTGTTGGCGCACGTCGAGGTGTTTGATGGCGTTGACCAGGGGCTGGCAGATGTCGACAAACTCTCAGCGCAGTTGATGGCCGAGCCCCATGTCGAGGCGACGGCACCGTTTGTTGCCGCACAGGGTTTGATCGCCCGTGGCGATACGATGCGCGGCGTCGTCCTGCGTGGGATCGATCCAGCCGCTGAGGCAATGGTGACCCCTTTGGTTGAGGCGATGTCGCCGGCCCTTCGGGACCGCTTGAAGGCGGGTGAGTTCGGCATCATTTTGGGCGGTAGTTTGGCGCGCAGTTTGGGCGTCACAGCGGGGGAGCGTGTGACCCTCATGGTGCCGAGCGGCCAGATGACACCGGCGGGCGTGGTGCCACGCGTGAAGCAAATGGTGGTGTTAGGCCTGTTCGACTCGGGTCACTACGAGTTTGACGCTGGCTACGCGTACCTGAACATTGCCGACGCTCAGCGCCTCTTTCGCCTGAGCGGCCCGACCGGTATTCGGCTTCGTTTGGATGACTACAACCGTGCGCGCGAGGTCGCGGTGTCCGTCTCAGCAGCGCTGGGTAGCCAGTACTGGGTCAGTGATTGGACGCGGCAAAACCGCAATTGGTTTGCTGCCGTTCAGGTCGAGAAGCGACTGATGGCCATCATCCTCACGCTGATCGTTGCGGTGGCCGCCTTCAACCTGGTCAGCACGTTGGTGATGACCGTGACAGATAAGCGGGCAGACATCGCTATTTTGCGAACCTTGGGCGCATCGCCTGCGAGCATCATGGGTATCTTTGTCGTGCAGGGTGCAACGGTGGGCGTTTTGGGCACCTTGGGTGGTTTGGGACTGGGGCTACTGGTGGCCTTCAATATTGATGTGATCGTGCCATTCATTGAGAATTTGATGGGGGCGCGCTTTTTGCCGCAAGACATCTACCTCATCAGTCAAATGCCCAGCGATCCGCAGTGGGGTGACATCGTGCCGATCACCGTGATTGCCCTGATTTTGTCTTTCGTGGCGACGATTTACCCCAGCTGGCGGGCCAGCCAAATTAACCCAGCGGAGGCATTGCGCTATGAGTGAGCCAAATGCAGTCCGCCCCTCGGGGCCAGTGGTGGACGCCCGTGGCCTCACCAAGCGGTTCACGGAAGGGCGACTGGATGTGACCGTGTTGAGCGGCGTGGACCTTCAGGTTCACGCGGGCGAAACGGTTGCCATCGTGGGCGCATCAGGGTCGGGTAAGAGCACATTGCTCCACTTGCTGGGCGGCTTGGATACCCCCACCACCGGGGAGGCATCTTTGTCTGGCATGCCGTGGGACCGTATGGGCAGCGGCGAGCAGAGCCGCTGGCGCAACACGCACCTGGGGTTTGTGTACCAGTTCCACCATTTGCTGCCCGAGTTTTCTGCTGTCGATAACGTTGCGATGCCCTTATGGGTGCGCCGCATGTCTATCGATGCGGCGCGCGAGGTGGCCGCAGACATGCTGGCCCAAGTCGGTTTGTCGGCTCGCATGCAACACCGACCAGCCGAGTTATCGGGTGGCGAAAGACAGCGGGTGGCGGTTGCCCGCGCGCTTGTGAGCCAGCCGGCTTGTGTGTTGGCCGACGAGCCAACAGGCAATCTCGACCGGGTCTCTGCCAATCTGGTTTTTGAGTTGATGTTGTCCCTCGCCGCCCGTCAGCAAACGGCGCTGGTGATGGTCACCCACGACGCTTCATTGGCGGCGTCTTGCCAACGGCAGTACCGTTTGGATGGCGGGATCTTGAAGCCCCTGAACCCCTAACCACCGGCGATGTGGATTGATACACATTGCCACTGGGATGCCGCTGAATTTGGGGATTCGCAGCAGGCCACCGCTTGGCGGGTCCAAGCGCGTGAGGCCGGTGTGAGCACCTGTGTTGTGCCTGCCGTACACGCAGCCAATTTTGAGACCGTACGCGATTGGGCACACGCGCATAACGACGTCTACGCATTGGGGATACATCCCCTTTACGCCACGAATGCGGGTGAGGCAGACCTGTCGCGTTTGGATGCCTGTTTAACCGCCTGGCATGGGGATCCACGCCTCGTCGCGGTGGGTGAGATTGGCTTGGACGGCTGGGTCCCTGAGCTTCAAACGCCGAACGCCATCGCGCATGCTGAAGCCCTTTACCGGGCGCAGCTTCGGTTGGCAAAGAAGCATGGCTTACCCGTCATTTTGCACGTCCGAAAAAGCGCCGACCGGTTGCTGAAGCATCTGCGTGAAATACCCGTATCGGGCGGCATTGCGCATGCCTTTAATGGCAGTGCGGTGCAAGCTGCTGCCTTCATTGATCGGCATTTTTGTTTGGGTTTTGGCGGCACGGTCACGTTTGACGGTGCCAATCAAATCCGCGCCCTTGCGAAAAGCGTACCTGAGACTGGGTTTGTCCTCGAAACCGATGCCCCCGATATCCCTCCCAGCTGGCTCTACGTCACCGCCGAGCGGCGACGCGCTGGGGTTTTAGCGCCGCCTAACGCCCCCACCCAGTTGCCACGTATCGCCGAGGTGTTTGCAACGCTCAGGGGCACGACAGCACCGGTCGTTGCGTTGCAAAACGCAGCCAATGCAAGCCGCGTGTTGCCGCGGTTGGGAGCGATCACCAGCCAGCGGCAATAATGGGGGGTATGACCTCGCAAAACAAGCCCAAAAAGTCGCCGATGGCGACAGAGCCGCAGCTGCCCCAAGTCAATTTTTCAGAAGACGGGGAGGTGCGGTACCTCCATCTGGGTTCGGAATGGGTACAGGGGTCGATGTGGCTGGATAAGCCCTATGAAATTGAGCTTGATTACGTCAGACGAATGATGGCTTGGCTGCTGTTTGTCGAGGATCTCAACGAGGTGCCACAGATGCACGCCATGCAGTTGGGTCTTGGCGCGGCGTCGTTGACCAAGTTTTGTTTCAAGAAGTTGGAAACGCTCACCACCGCGGTGGAAATCAACCCCGATGTTGTGGCGGTTTGCCGCCACTGGTTCAAGTTACCGGCAAACAATGCCAAGCTAAATGTTGTTTTAGGTGATGCCGCGCACGTGCTCAAGCAGCCCGAGTGGCGCCGTTCGGTGGACGCGTTGCAGGTCGACCTCTACGATCACGAGGCGGCAGGTCCCGTTTTAGACAGCGCTGATTTCTACGCCAGCTGCCGAGATGTGTTGTCTGAAAACGGGGTGATGACGGTGAATTTATTTGGGCGTCATGCCAGCTTCAATGTATCGATGCAAAATATGGCGCAGGTCTTCGGTGAGGATGCCATTTGGGCCTTCACCCCGACACGCGAAGGAAACTGTGTCGTGCTGGCGCAGGCCCGCGCGCACCAACCCGAGCGGCTAGACCTTTTGGCGCGTGCCCAGGCCATCGAGGCGAGGTACAAATTGCCTTGCGTCAAGTGGTTAAAAATGTTGAAGCCGTGGCGGGATTCAGGATCGCTTGACAATGTCAACGCACTAAAAACGGAGTGATTCGACGTATGAAGACCCATCCCCTGCGGCTTGCACTGCACAACGAAATCCACGCCCGTCCCCCAGAACCCGTCGATATCGGTACCGCCATCACCCACATCGTCATGTGGCTGAATCCGGAGGACCGCGCAGCCAGTCTCGCGCATGTCACGACCCTATTGAGCAATCACCACCTCTCTGGGCCCCAGCCCGGCGTCACACATCTGCGCGCCGATCTCGGTGCCTTCAAGCTGCGTTGGGAGATGCACACTGAATTTGTCAGCTACACCTTCATGCGGGCGCTCCAGTCGCCGCTGCCGGGCGCGAGAAGCCTGACGAAGGCGATTGATGCCGTCGATACCCAATGGCTGGCGCAACTGCCCGGGGAATGTTTGTGCCAAATGCACGTAACGGCCGTTTCTCAAGCCGATGAAGTCGCCTCGGCCTTGGTCCGTCAATCGTTGCGCGAGGAATCTTTGGCGGGCTCACGGGTCGGGCTTGGACAAGTGATTGTCTACACGGACTTTGCCATTCAATCTGACGGGGCATCGCAAACGCTTTTGCAAGTTGGTGATCTTTCGCCGCGTCGGTTGGGGCGCTTGATTCAACGCCTGTTGGAAATCGAAACCTACCGAATGGCAGCCCTGCTCGGCCTACCAGAGGCGCGTCGCAGCATGGATTTGCTCACGCGCGGCGAGGCGGAGTTGGCCTCTTTGGCAACCGCAATCCGAACGGCGAAGCCAGAGGATGAGCCAGAGCTGCTTGACCGCTTAACCCGTTTGGCGGGCGAGGTAGAGGGACACTACGCGGCCACACACTCCCGTTTTTCAGCCAGCAATGCTTATTTCGATTTGGTTCGCCGGCGCATCGATGACATCGCCGAAGAGCGGCTGGGGAACTTGCAATCCATCAAGGACTTCATGCAACGCCGCCTCACGCCGGCGATGAACACGTGTGAGTGGTCACAGCTGCGGCAACAAAATTTGTCGCAACGTGTCTCTCGCATGAGTAATTTGCTTCGCACACGGGTCGAAATTGAACAGCAAGACAGCAACCGTGAGTTGCTGAGCAGTATGAACCGACGTCAGGCGATCCAGTTGAAGATGCAGTCGACGGTTGAGGGTTTGTCTGTTGCCGCGATCACGTATTACTTAACGGGGTTGTTGGGCTATGTGGCGAAGGGCGCGACGGTCTTTGGCTGGCCGCTCAGTGCGGAAATGTCGATGGCCGGCGCTGTGCCGTTCATTGCGCTGGCGGTTTGGTGGTTGCTCAAGCGCGCCCACCGTGCGATCAAACAAGACTGAAACAACGCCGAGTCTGTGGTCGCATCTGCACGTCAGCTTTGGGTGGGTCTGGGCTTTGCGGTTCTGGGCGCAGTCGCATTCAGTGCGAAAGCGATTGTCGTGAAATTGGCTTATCGCTATAACGTGGACGCCATCACCCTGTTGATGTACCGGATGCTGTTTGCACTGCCTTTTTTTGCGCTGATGGCGTGGTGGGCGGGGCGCGGTCAAGCGCGTTTGACGGCTGAACAATGGCGGCGGGTGTTGTGGGTCGGCTTCTCAGGCTACTATCTTGCAAGTTTTTTAGATTTTGCCGGTTTGCAATTCATCTCTGCCAGCCTAGAGCGGTTGATTTTGTACCTCAATCCAACCGTTGTCCTACTTTTAGGCTGGCGCCTATATGGTCGCCGTATCCAGCCACAGCAGGCACTGGCCATGGCCATTAGTTATACCGGTGTGATGGTGGTGTTTGGGCATGAGCTGCATTTTGATGGCTGGGTCACGCTGTTGGGTGGTGGTTTGGTTTTCGCGAGTGCCATCAGTTATGCCGTTTACCTGTTGATGAGCGGTGAGCTGGTAAAGCAGGTGGGGAGCATGCGCTTGGTCGGCCTCGCGAGCTTGGTTGCGAGTGGGTTTTGCTTGGTGCAGTTTGCATTACTGCGTCCGATGTCGGCCGCATGGGTCGCCCCCGAGGTGATCCAGTTGTCGTTGTTTAACGCCGTTTTTTGCACAGCGGTACCGGTGCTGTTGGTCATGCTTGGGATCGAGCGGATTGGCGCGGCATTGGCCGCACAGGTCGGCATGGTCGGCCCGATGTCGACATTGATCATGGGCGTTTTTATTTTGGACGAACCGTTCAATGCCTGGATATTGGTGGGAACAGCCTTTGTGTTGGCGGGCGTTTATTGGGCCTCCAAGCGGCCACGATTGGGTTAATTTTTAACAACTGGAGAGAAACATGGATTTGGGAATCAGCGGTAAGTGGGCCTTGGTTTGCGGCGCCAGCAAGGGCTTGGGCTTGGCGTGTGCGCAGCACCTCAGCGAGGCGGGTGCCCACGTGGTGATGGTTGCGCGTCAAGCGGATGCGCTTGAGGCCGCTGCGGCAAAAATGCGTGCGGTGACAGGCGCTGGTCAAGTCATCGCCGTTGCCGCAGACGTGACGACTGAGGCGGGCCGTAGCGCGATTTGGCAGGCGGCAGGCGGCCCCGGCAAGGACTATGACATTGTTGTTACGAATGCTGGTGGCCCACCAACGGGGGACTTCCGCGATTGGGGGCGTGAGCAATGGATGGCGGCCGTCGATGCCAACATGCTGACCCCCATTGAGCTGATCAAGGCGACCATTGATGGAATGGCCAGCCGCGGCTTTGGCCGTATCGTCAACATCACCAGCGGTGCGGTGAAGGCGCCCATCGATGTATTGGGGTTGTCCAATGGCGCGCGCAGTGGTTTGACGGGCTTTATCGCCGGCTTGGCACGCAGTGGCATTGCCGCCAAGGGCGTGACGGTCAACAACCTGTTACCCGGTGCCTTCGATACCGACCGTTTGACGACAACGTTGAAAGGCGCCGCCGCAAAAACGGGCGCTAGCGTTGAAGAGGTCGCTGCGGCCCGTCGCAACGGGATCCCCGCAAAGCGCTTTGGTAACGCCCCGGAGTTTGGGGCCATGTGCGCTTTCTTGTGCAGCCAGCATGCCGGCTATGTGGTCGGACAGAACATCCTTGTGGACGGTGGCGCGTACGGCGGTACGTTCTGATCTTGCCGGGGTATTGCAGGTGTCTAGCGACGTTTCGCGCTGGACACCACGATACCGAGGATGATGAGGCCAAACGCAACCGCGTGATACCCACGCGGGGCCTCGCCTAAAAACAGCGTTGAGAAGGTCGCGGCAAACAACGGTGTGAGGTTGGCAAAAAAACCAGCCGTTGATGCGCCCGCCAACGCAATGCCGGCACCCCAAAACCGATAAGCGAGCAATGCCGGTCCAATGGCGACATAGGCAAGTGCCAGTGCGAGCCCGGCGCTCCAGAGAATTTCAGGACTTGCCGCGCCTGTGGCCATCGGCAGGGTCCATTCGGCAGCTGAGAATGCACCCGACCAAACGACGCCGAACATCACCTGTGCCATGAGATAAGCCAGCCAATCGTGCTGCAAAGCCGACTGTGCTGGCGTGGGACGAGACAGGAGCCAGCTATAGGTTGCCCATGCCCATGTCGCGAGGATCATCCATGCGTCACCCGGCACCAATTTCAGCTGCGTGAATCGGGTCAGATCGCCCTGCAGCAGGACCACGGCAACCCCAAGCAACGACAGCGCAGCGCCCGCCCAGGAACGGGCCGCCACCCGTTGCTTGAAGACGACGCGCCCAATCACCAGGACCCACACGGGCATGCTGGAGGCCACCAGCGTGACGTTCATTGCGGTCGAGGTTTGGAGGGCCAAATACTGGAAAGAGTTGTAACAACCCATGCCGGTTAGCCCCAAAAGGATCAATCGCCAAACCGCGCCATTCGCCTCATTTTTAAGTGCCCATAAACGCCCAACAAACGGGAGGATGATGGCGAGTGCGATGGCCCAACGAAAGAAGTTCAGCGTCATTGGCGGGATCTGGCTGGCCACCATACGCCCGACAATCGCGTTACCCGCCCAAAGCACCGGCGGGATACAGAGAAATAGTGCCGCTTTGGCGGTGAGTTTGTGTGTCATGCAGGCCCTTCGCCCTGCACTTTATCAACTTATCGGGCAGCGGCGGCACTTGCTGACATTTAGCCTGTCACGTCGGTTTACCCGTGTGCAGCGGGATTGGGGGATTTCGTGGCAATATGCCGTTTGTTTATGACAAACAAAGGAGATAAGCATGGCGATTCACGCAGTTAAATTTAAGACTCCCGGTGGCCCTGAGAACCTCGAGTGGGTCGAAGTCGAGGTTGGCGAGCCCGGTGCGGGCGAGGTCCGCCTGCGGCATCACGCCGTGGGTTTGAACTTCATCGATGTCTACCACCGGACGGGTCTGTACCCGATGCCTCTACCCGCGGGCTTGGGTATGGAAGGCGCTGGTGTTGTTGAGGCGGTTGGCAGTGGTGTGACGCACCTGAAGGTCGGTGACCGCGTCGCCTATGCTGCAAACCCACCAGGCGCCTATGCTGAGGTGCGTGTGATGCCCGCCATGAACGTGTGCGTCTTACCGGACAACATCAGCTTCGAGACCGGTGCGGCGATGATGCTCAAAGGCCTGACCGCACAGTACCTTCTGAAGAAAACCCACCCCGTTGGTGGACTCCAGGCCGGTGATCACGTGTTGTTCCATGCCGCGGCAGGTGGCGTGGGTTTGATTGCGTGTCAGTGGGCGAAGCATCTCGGTTTGAACCTGATCGGGACCGCTGGATCCGATGAGAAGTGCGCGCTCGCCAAAGCGCATGGTGCCGCGCATGTGATCAACTACAAGACGCAGGATTTTGCCAAAGAGGTCAAAGAGATCACGGGTGGCAAGGGTCTGAAGGTGGTGTACGACTCAGTCGGAAAAGACACATGGGAAGGGTCCTTGGCCTGCTTGGCACCGTTCGGCTTAATGGCAAGTTTCGGTAACGCTTCCGGTCCCGTTGACCCCATCTCACCGGGCATTTTGGGCCCCAAAGGGTCGCTCTACCTGACGCGCCAGACACTGTTCACGCACATCAGCAGCCGTGAGGCCACGCAGGCGATGGTGGATGATTTATTCAGTGTTGTGAGCAGCGGCGCGGTTCAAATCAAGATTGAACAACGCTATGCGCTCAAAGACGTCGCGCAGGCTCATCGCGATCTGGAAGCCCGCAAGACAACTGGCTGCACCATCCTCACGGTGTAAGCCAGTCGCCGTTGGCTGGCGGGCTCAGGCGGTGGTTGCCAGTGGTGCAACCACCTCGAGCGCGCGCTCAAGTGTGGCAACGGCCGCATCGCTGTCGTGCCACTTGTCGAGCCCAAACAGACCGATACGGAAGGTCATAAAGTCAGGTCCTTCGTCGCACTGCAGCGGAACCCCCGCTGCTGTTTGCAGGCCGACGTCCAAGAACTTCTTAGACGACTGTAAACCTGGGTCAGTGGTGAAGCTGACCACCACGCCAGGGGCTTGGAAGCCCTCAGCCGCGACCGAGACGAAGCCGTAGTTTGTCAACAGTTGGCGAACCTTTGTTCCCAACGCGCGCTGTTCATCACGGACACGATCGAAGCCATAGGCCTCTGTCTCGAGCATGGTGTCGCGCAAGCGGGTGAGTGCGTCTGTTGGCATGGTGGTGTGGTAGGCATGGCCACCCTTTTCGTAGGTCTCCATGATGACCAGCCATTTTTTCAAATCCATCGCAAAGGTGGTGCTTTGGGTCTCTTCGATTGCCGCCCGTGCGCGCTCACTGAGCATGACCATGGCGCAGCAGGGCGAGCTGCTCCAGCCTTTTTGCGGCGCACTGATCAACACGTCAACGCCCGTCGCTTGCATATCCACCCAAATGGCACCCGATGCAATGCAGTCCAGTACGAACAGGCCGCCCACCTTGTGTACCGCATCGGCAACCGCTTTCAGGTAACCGTCGGGCAGGATCATCCCGGCGGACGTTTCAACGTGGGGCGCAAAAACAACTTTAGGCTTCTCGGCCTCGATTGCCGCGACGACCTCGTTGATCGGCATGGGTGCCCAAGGCGACTGGCTCTCCTTGGATTGTGGACGCGCTTTACAAACGCTATGGGTGGCGGGAATACGGCCCATATCGAAGATTTGCGTCCAGCGGTAGCTGAACCAGCCGTTGCGGATCACCATCACGTGTGCATCTTGCGCAAACTGGCGGGCCACAGACTCCATACCAAACGTGCCGCTGCCTGGTACCAAAACCACGCTGTGAGCCTTGTAGACATTTTTCAGCATTCGGCCGATATCACACATCACACCCCCAAATCGCTTCGACATGTGATTCAGTGAGCGGTCGGTATAAACGACCGAGAACTCCATGAGGCCATCGGGATCAATGTTCGGTAGCAAAGCAGGCATGAGTGGTCTCCAGTTTTGGTTGCGTTTTACGCGGCTACGCGCTCTCGACGCCAGCGACGAATTTCATCAAAGATTAACAGAGTTGCGCCAATGGTTATGGCGCTGTCCGCAACGTTGAACGCGGGAAAGTGGCCATTGTAAAAAAGGCCATCCAATAGAGGGGCGTGGAAGTCGAGAAAGTCGACCACGTAGCCGTATGCCATGCGATCAATCAAGTTGCCCAAGGCGCCGCCCAAAATGCACGAGAGGCTGATGGAGATCAGCCGCTGAGTGGGGTGCTGCCTGAGCATCCAGGTCAGCCATGTCGCCGCAACCACTGCGATGGCAGCAAAAAACCACCGTTGCCAGCCATCTTCACCCGCCAGAAAAGAGAACGCAGCGCCGTGGTTATGCACCCGGACAATGTTGAAGAAGCCCGTCACCGAGAAACCATCCCCGAGGGCCATGGTTTCAACAATCAGCCGCTTGGTGGCTTGGTCGATGACGACCAGCAGGCCGGCCAAAGCCAGCCATCGTTTGAACAGACGCTGGCTGTCACCCTGGCCCGTTGGGGTTGTCATGCCACGCGCCGGGGCTCATCTTGCCCTGAAAGGTTACCGGCACACCGCAGGCATGCACCGGGATAAGCTGCATCGTGCCCAACGTCAGGGGTGTAGTGCCAGCAGCGCTCACACTTCTGTGCATCAGTCACCTTGACCGTCACGGCCAGTGCGTCACCTGCCACCAATGCAACCGCAGAGGTGATAAAGACGAAGCGCAGATCATCACCGAGCGCTTGCAAGATCTCAAGGTCTTGCGCAGGGGCCGTGATCGTGATTTCCGCTTGTAAGGATGCACCCACTTTGCCATCGGCACGCAACGATTCGATGGCCTTGTTGGCCGCTTCCCGGATGTCGCGGATGCGGTTCCATTTGGCGAGCAGCGCCTCATCGATGTCTGGTAATTCCCAGTAGGTTTGAATGAAGATACTACCGGCCTCGGGCGCCATGACCTGCCAGGCCTCCTCGGCGGTGAAGGATAGGAACGGTGCCATCCAGCGCAACATGGCTTGATTGATGTGCCAAAGGGCCGTTTGTGCGCTGCGGCGTGCCAACGATTTGGGCGCCGTTGTGTAGAGGCGGTCTTTCAGGACATCCAAATAGAAAGCGCCCAAATCTTCAGAGCAATAGACCTGCAGTTTTGCGACCACAGGGTGGAACTCGTAGGCGTCGTAGTGCGCCAAGATATCGCGTTGCATGCGCTGAGCACGGCTCATCGCAAACCGATCGATTTCCAACATGTCGCCCCATGCCACAGCATCGGTCGCTGGATTGAAGTCACTGGTGTTTGCGAGCAAAAACCGCATGGTGTTGCGGATGCGGCGGTAGCTGTCAACCACACGAGCCAAAATTTTGTCGTCGATGGCCAAGTCGCCAGAGTAGTCTGTGGCCGCGACCCATAGGCGAATAATTTCAGCGCCCATCTTGCTGCTGATTTCTTGTGGCGCGACCGTGTTACCAACGCTCTTACTCATCTTCCGGCCTTGGCCGTCGACGGTGAAGCCGTGGGTTAACAGGCTTCGATACGGCGCACGGCCGTACATCGCACAAGCGGTCAGCAATGACGAGTGGAACCAACCGCGGTGTTGGTCGTGACCTTCCAAGTAGAGGTCGGCCTCGGGGCCTGATTCATGGCCGCTTCCCGCGTGGGAGCCCTTCAGGACGGTGGTGTGTGTGGTGCCTGAGTCGAACCACACTTCCAAAATGTCGGTGCTCTTGGTGTAGGCTGCGGCGGTTTCCGCCGGTTCGCCAATCGCACTCAGGATATCGGCCGTGGTGGCCTGGCTCCAGGCCTCAATACCGCCTTTTTCGACGATATCTGCCGCCACGTCGATGATCTCGGGGGTGCGGGGGTGCGGCTCGGCGGAGTCGACGTGTAGCAGAAATGGCAACGGGACGCCCCAGCTGCGTTGCCGGCTGATACACCAATCGGGCCGGTTGGCAATCATGTCGCGCAAGCGCGCTTTGCCACTTTCCGGATAGAAGTTGGTGTCGTCGATCGCAGCCAATGCCATTTTCCGCAAGGTCTCGGGCGCTTTGTCCACCGTGAAGATGCCGTCTCCCTCGTCCATCCGCACAAACCACTGGGCCGCCGCACGGTAGATGACGGGTGTCTTGTGCCGCCAGCAATGGGGGTAGCTGTGCGTGATGTGGGTGGTGGCCATCAGGCGGTTGTTGGCGCCAAGGACAGCGATGATTTCGGGGCACGCCTTCCAGATGTCCATGCCGCCAAAAAGAGGCAGGTCAGGCTCGTATTCGCCGCCCCCTTGCACCGGGTTCAAAATTTGATCGTAGGCCAGGCCGTTAGCCATGCAGGAGTTGAAGTCGTCAACACCGTAAGCCGGCGCTGAGTGAACGATGCCGGTACCGTCCGATGCGGTCGCGTAGTCGGCCAGGTAGACCGGTGACAACCGTTGGTAGCCGGCGTCAACGTCAAACAAGGGGTGTTTGAAATGGATGTGGTCCAGTGCCTTACCGGCGCAAGTGGCAACCACGTTGCCCGTCAGTTCATACCGAGTCAAACAGGCCTCGACCAGTTCCTCGGCCAACACGAGATAGCCGCGAGGCGTCTCGACCAAGGCATACGTTAGGTCGGGGTTGACATTGAGGGCTTGGTTGGCGGGGATGGTCCACGCGGTCGTGGTCCAGATGACCGCGAAGGCCTCCATGGTGGGGTTCGGCAGTGCGGAGAGGCCAAACGCGTTGGTGAGTTTGTCGGTTTCAGCACAAGCAAACGCCACATCAAGGGTCTGGCTTTTCTTATCCGCGTATTCAATTTCAAACTCGGCCAAAGAGGAGCCGCAGTCGAAGCACCAGTAGACAGGTTTCAATCCGCGATAGACGAAACCACGTTCCATGACGCGCTTGAACGCACGAATTTCGTTTGCCTCAGTGGCGAACGCCATGGTCTTGTATGGGTTGTCGAACTGACCCAATAAGCCCAGACGTTTGAAGTCGGCCATTTGTTGTTCGATTTGTTCTGTCGCAAATGCGCGGCTTTTCGCCTGCATGTCTTCGCGCGCCAAGCGGCGACCGTGGATTTTTTCAATCGCATTTTCAATCGGTAAGCCGTGGCAATCCCAACCGGGGATATATTGCGCATCGAAGTCGGCGAGCTGACGCGACTTGACAATCATGTCCTTCAAGATTTTGTTAACGGCATGTCCGATGTGCAGCTTGCCGTTCGCGTAGGGTGGCCCGTCGTGCAAAATAAAGCGGGGTTTACCAACGCGGGCATCGCGCAAGCGTTTGTAAGTGCCTTGCTCGTCCCATGCCTTCACCCAGCCTGGCTCACGCTTGGGCAGATCACCACGCATGGGGAAGGGGGTGTCTGGCAGGTTAAGGGTTTTGCGGTAGTCGACTTTATCGGGGGCTTGCTCGGACATGGTCTGTGTGGAATGGAAAAAATAGGTTCTATAAATCTAAGAAAGCGCGTGCGTCGCCGCAGTCTTGTTGGATGCCGGCGATCAACGACTCCAAGCCATCGTACTTGCGTTCGTCGTGCAGTTTGTGCAGTAAATCCACAGCGATGATCTTACCGTAGGCCTCCCCATCAGGGCGTTGCGTCTCGAGATTGGCAGGCCAGGTGAGGCAATGGGTTTCGAGCAGAACCCGGCCGCCATTGACGTCTGTTGGATCTAAAGAAGGGCGAATACCCAAATTGGCGACACCCGGAATGGGCTCAGGTGCCAAGCCGTGTACCTGCACCACAAAAATACCGCTTGCCGCTGGCTTCCAGTGTTGGAAGCGCAGATTGAGCGTGCGAAAGCCAAGTTCCCGGCCGAGTTTGCGGCCATGTACCACGTGCCCTGAAATGCGGTAAGGCCGGCCCAGCAGCGCTTGCGCGTCGGCCATTTGGCCCTGGCTCAGCGCCTCACGAACGGCAGAGCTGGAGACGCGCAAGCCGTGAACCTCGTAGCTCATCATGCGTGCGACATCAAAATTCAAGTAGGCCCCCATGCTGTCGAGGAGTGTGTAGTCGCCTGCGCGCTTGGCACCAAACCGAAAGTCATCGCCCACCAGCACATATCGCACGCCTAAGGCGCTGACCAAGGTGTCTCGAATGAAGCTTTCGGGCGACTGGTTGGCGATGGTCGCGTTGAAGGGCAGCACGATGCACTGATCGATACCGCAGTCACGCAACGCTGCCAGTTTGTCACGCAACGTGGCGATTCGCGCGGGCGCGAGCTCAGGCTTTTGGTAATGCTGGGCGAAGTAATCACGCGGGTGTGGCTCAAACACCATCACGCAGCTCTGAACGCCGCGCAGGCGTGCCTCATTGGTGAGCAATGCAAGCATCGCTTGGTGACCGCGATGGACGCCATCGAAGTTCCCGATCGTGAGCGCGCATGCTGGCGCCAACCGAGAGTTGCTGCCTTTAACGGGGACGCCGTGGAATACTTTCATGCGAACTTCTACCGTGACCGCGGAGCGGGGATTGGCGGTCCTTAAACCGCTTCAGGACGCTGGATAAGCTCGATTTTGTAGCCGTCTGGGTCGGTAACAAACGCAATCACTGTGGTGCCGCCTTTGACTGGACCCGCCTCCCGGGTCACACGCCCGCCAGCAGCACGAATTTTCTCGCACGCCGCATAGGCATCTTCAACCGCTAGCGCGATGTGGCCGTATGCGGTCCCCATCTCGTAATTTGTTTGGCCCCAGTTGTAGGTGAGCTCAAGCTCTGCGTGGTCGGGGTTTTTGCCGTAGCCAACAAAAGCCAGCGTGTATTTGTATTCCACGTTTTCTGACTTGCGAATGAGCGTCATGCCCAACACGTCTGTGTAGAACTGGATCGAACGATCGAGATCGCCCACTCGGAGCATGGTGTGTAAAAGTCGCATGGCGTTATGGATTGAATTTATTTGGGATCGAAAATGAGACAGGTTGTTGTGCCGTGGGCGTATAGCTTACCGTCTGCGTCGATCAGTTTGCCCTCGGCGGTTGCCATTTGCCGGCCAACGTGAATGACACGACCGACAGCCCTGAGTTTTGGCGTTTGTCCGATGCCCCTGACGAGGTTAACGCTCAGCTCAGCCGTTGTGTACAAGCGTCCCTTTGGGATTTTTGTATGCACGGCGCAGGCCATTGCAGAATCCAGCAGGGTTGCGTACCAGCCGCCATGAACACCACCCATGGGGTTTAAAACCGCTGGGCTGGGCGTTCCTTGGAAAATCACTTCGCCGTCCGCAACAGAGACCAACAAAAAGCCCAGCGTTTGACCAATGGATGGCGCGATATAGCGCCCGCAAAGAATACCTTGCATGATCGCCAAACCAGAGTGGTCTTTAACCATCTCGCTGGTGACGTAGGCCGTCCCCTCGCCATTGCGCTTGGCTTCTGCCAAGCGCAATTTAAGGGCTTCTTCCTCTTCAATCCATTGGTTGAGTGCGTTCCCTGTCATGGTCGTGCCCATTGGGTTTATGGCATTTCGATTTACTTGATGCGGCCAAAGCTGGTGCGCAAGGGGTCCGCAGGTCCGCGATTATTGCTGGGTTGCTGACCGCGGCCGCCGCCGGGTCCGCCGCGCCGATTGCCGCCGTTACCGCGACCACGCTCGCTCATGGCATCAATGCTGGTGCGCAGGGGATCCGGTTGACGCGCACCACCACCATCACGGGCGCCATCGCGATTGCCTTGGGGTGTCCGCCGGGGAGCGTCGCCAAAGCCGCCTTCGGGGCGACGGTCACCGCGTGGTGCGAAGCCTTGTGGCGGTTGACCACCGGCGAAGCCGGCACCACCACCACCACCACCGCGACGGCGGCGTTTGTTACGTGAGCCGCCATCCGGTCGGTCGCCGGCTGGGCGATTACCGTCGGCGTGATCGCCACCAGGCGCACCGCTCGGGCCTGCTGCTTTGGGCGCGCGTCGGGCGGGCTGTGCGGTCTTTTTCTCCCGCATGCGAGTCATCATTTCTTGACGTGCATTTTTTGCCGCCGCTGCCATCACATCACGCGATGGTGGTTTACCCAGGCCGCCCCACAAAACTTGCCGTCCCATGGCGAGTGGCTCGGCTTTCTCGCCCGCTTCGGGTCCAAAGCCATCAACCAGCTTCACTTCAATGCGTTGGTTGATGAAGCGCTCCACGTCTTGCATGAAGCCCTCCTCGTCCATACAAACAAAGCTGACCGCTTCACCCGCAGCGCCCGCACGACCGGTGCGGCCAATGCGGTGGACATAGTCTTCGCTGATATTTGGGATTTCGTAGTTGACCACGTGAGGCAAGTCATCGATGTCAATCCCTCGCGCAGCGATATCGGTTGCCACCAACGCGCGGACATCGCCGCTCTTGAAACCGTCGAGCGCCTGTGTGCGTGCCGCTTGACTCTTATTGCCGTGGAGAGCCATCGCTGAGATACCGTTGTCAGACAAAAACTGTGCAACGCTATTGGCGCCGAATTTGGTTCGTGTGAAGACCAAAACTTGGGACCAATTGTTTGTTTGAATGAGGTGAGCCAGCAGCTCTTTCTTTTTGCTTCGACCAACGGGGTAAATCCACTGTGTGATGCGCTGGACCGTGGTGTTTTTGGGTGTGACCTGAATGTGCTGGGGGTTATTCAGAAAGGAGCTGGCGAGTTGGCGAATATCGTCACTGAACGTGGCCGAGAACAACAGACTTTGCTTTTTAGCGGGCAACAAGGCCAAGATCTTTTTGACGTCGTGGATGAAGCCCATATCGAGCATGCGGTCCGCTTCGTCGAGCACCAAAATTTCGACCTGTGACAGGTCAACTGCGCCTTGACCAGCGAGGTCGAGCAAGCGCCCTGGCGTCGCCACCAAAATGTCCACGCCACCGTTCAAGCGCTTAATCTGGGGGTTGAGTGCCACACCGCCAAAAACCACAGCGCTTTTGAGGCTCAGATTTTTGCCGTAGGTGCGCACAGATTCTTCAACTTGCGCGGCCAATTCACGGGTGGGTGTCAGCACCAGGGCGCGAACGGCTTTACCCACGCGCTCGCGGCCCTGCAGGAGTTGCAGGATTGGGAGCGTGAAGCCAGCGGTCTTTCCGGTACCGGTTTGCGCGCCTGCCAAAACGTCTGCGCCTGCCAAAATGGCGGGAATGGCTTGGGCTTGGACGGGGGTGGGGTGTTCGTAGCCTTGCTCGAGAACAGCGTCCAAAATAGCCGGCGCCAGCTTTAATTCTTCAAATGTCATATGGGATCAATGCGTACCGCGTGACGGTACTTTTTCATCTGCCCGCCACAGGAACCAATGGTCAAGTGGCCAGTCGAGGCTGATGGGTTTGGGGAGGGTTGAGCGCCGATGTGACAGGGCGGTCTTCCCGCAGCAGGTTGCTGCCGTCGCAGCGACTGATGGCTGACGACGCCCTAATTATCGCTGGTTTGGCCGCTTTGCGACACGGCTCAGCCACGTTTTGTCGTTTCAAGACCACTCCAATGGAACGATAATAGAAGATTCGCCAGTTTTGGCGAATTGAATTTTTGAAAGTGAAGTGTTCGAATGGCTCAATACGTTTTTTCAATGAACCGCGTGGGGAAAACAGTCCCACCCAAACGGCAAATCTTGAAAGATATCTCCCTGAGTTTCTTCCCAGGCGCCAAGATCGGCGTTCTGGGCTTGAACGGCTCTGGTAAGTCGACGCTGCTGAAGATCATGGCTGGTATCGACAAAGAGATCGAAGGCGAAGCCATTCCGATGCCCGGCATCCGCATCGGCTATCTGCCTCAGGAGCCCGCACTCGACCCGTCACACACGGTTCGTCAGGCCGTTGAGAGTGGTATGGGCGAAGTGATGAGCGCCAAAGAGCGCTTGGACGCCGTTTACGCCGCTTACGCCGAGGAAGATGCCGATTTCGACGCATTGGCCGCCGAACAGGCAGAGCTGGAGGCGATCATTGCTGCAGCAGGAACCGACAGCGAACACCAGCTTGAAATTGCTGCAGACGCGCTGCGTTTGCCGCCGTGGGACGAGTCGATCGAGCACCTCTCAGGCGGCGAGAAGCGACGCATCGCATTGTGCCGGCTCTTACTTTCTAAGCCCGATATGTTGTTGCTTGATGAGCCAACTAACCACTTGGATGCGGAGAGTGTTGAGTGGCTCGAGCAATATCTGGCGCGCTTCCCGGGGACTGTTGTTGCCATTACGCACGATCGTTATTTCCTTGATAACGCAGCCGAGTGGATCTTGGAATTGGATCGTGGGCACGGCATCCCCTACAAGGGCAATTACTCAACCTGGCTTGAGCAGAAGGACGCTCGGCTCGCATTAGAGCAACGCACCGAGGACGCGCGCGCCAAGGCGATGAAGAAGGAATTGGAGTGGGTGCGTCAAAACGCGAAGGGCCGCCAGTCGAAGAGCAAAGCGCGTTTGGCTCGCTTCGAGGAATTGTCTGATTACGAATACCAAAAGCGCAACGAGACGCAGGAGATTTTTATCCCTGTGGCGGAGCGGCTCGGCACCGAAGTTATCGAGTTCAAGAATGTGAGCAAGTCGTTTGGCGACCGGATGCTGATTGATGATCTGAGTTTCCGAATTCCCGCGGGTGCCATTGTCGGCATCATCGGTCCCAACGGCGCGGGTAAGTCGACGCTGTTTAAGCTCATCCGAGGCATCGAGCAGCCGGATACTGGCGAGATCACGCGTGGACAAACGGTACAGATCGCTTTTGTTGATCAGCACCGCGATGACCTCGACAACGACAAGACGGTTTGGGAAGACGTATCGGGTGGTCTTGACATGATCACAGTCGGAAAGTTCCAGATGCCCAGCCGTGCCTATTGCGGTCGGTTCAACTTCAACGGCGGCGATCAGCAAAAGCGGGTTGGGATGCTGTCGGGGGGTGAGCGTGGTCGCTTGCATTTGGCCAAAACGTTGGCTGAAGGCGGTAACGTGTTGCTGCTTGACGAACCCTCAAACGACTTGGACGTTGAAACTTTGCGCTCGCTCGAGGACGCGCTGCTGGAGTTCGCCGGATGTGCGCTTGTGATCAGCCACGACCGCTGGTTCCTTGACCGTATCGCAACGCACATATTGGCCTGTGAAGGTGATTCGAAGTGGACGTTCTTCGATGGCAACTACCACGAGTACGAGGCGGATAAAGTGAAACGCTTGGGTGCAGAGGGTGCGCAGCCGAAGCGTATCCGTTACAAGGCTCTCAAGTGAGTACGCCTGATTCTGAGCGCGTGCTCGCGCAGACGCGTGAGTGGTTGGAGAAGGCCGTCATTGGCCTGAATCTTTGTCCGTTCGCAAAGGGCGTCTATCTAAAAAACCAGGTGCGAATCGTCGTGAGCGATGCCAAACACTTGGATGCTTTTTTGGACACGCTTGATGACGAGTTGCGTCATCTGCGCGATACGCCAGCGTCAGAGACCGACACCACCTTGTTGGTGCACCCCGGTTTGTTTGACGATTTTTTGGTCTTCAACGACTTCCTGAACGTGGTTGATGGCGTTCTCGAAGAGCACGAACTGGAAGGCGAGATTCAGGTGGTCCCCTTTCATCCAGGCTTCCTGTTCGGCGGTGAAGCGCCTGGCGATATGAGTCACTACACGAATCGCGCACCGTATCCCATGCTGCACCTTTTGCGTGAGGATAGCCTGACGCAAGCGATTGATGCGTTTGGCGATACGGCCGAAATACCTGAGCGTAACAAGGCGGTCTTGCGTGAGCTCGGTTTGGCAGGCTGGCAAGCTTTGTTTAAGTCTCAATGACGCGTGGGCGAGTCAGCAAGCAATAAAAAAAGCCGCACACTGTGCGGCTTTTTTTATGGGCCACGATCAGTGGCCACTGTCATCGCAGGCGCATTACTGCGGCGATGCTGCCTCCTCAGGGTCAAAAGGCATTTTCATCTGGCTCAGGTCCCGTTTTGTTTCAACGAGGATCAAAGGGCCATGGTCAACCAATGCGGCAGGGACCCTCTCACGAGGTACGTGAATGGGTGCCGGTTCAGCCGCAATCGCTGCTTGAACTTTTGCAATTTTTTCGGCATCTGAGTTGACCCAAATCAAACCCGATTGGCTGGCGACCGCTTCAAGCTCAGAGACCGCCAAAGCGTAGGCGCCAACTTTCGGCATACCGCCGACCGCAGGCGCCGCTGGGGTTTTCTGAGGCGCGGTTGCGGGCGCAATCGAGGCAATGGGCTCAACCGAGTCACGCGGTTCAGCCGCCGTTTGCACGGGGGCCTCTGCGGATGTCTCTGACGCCGCTGCGTCGGATTGGCTCACGTCCGCACTGCCATCCTCTTGACGGCGACGACGGTCCCGACCATAACGGTCACGGCTTCGACGAGGCTCACGCGGCTGGCGCTCGGCGGCATCCACCGCCACGTCCGCACCTGTGGCATCGTCGCGTTCCGCCGTCGTTTCCGCCGGTTCTGAAGGCTGGGGTGCCGGTGCGTTTGCACGCTCAAAGTAGCTGTAGCTCGGGGCCTCATTGGCCGCGCTCGCTGTGACAACGGCGGCGCCTGTGTCTTCGTTCGCGTTGTCGCGCTCAGACGTTGCGTTCTCCAGCGCCGCATCGTTACGAGCCGCGCCGTTGTTGTTTCGGCGACCACCACGTTCGCCCCGCTCTCGACGGGGATTGCGTGGCTTGACGTCAGCGCTGTTCGCATCCTGCGGTGTGGTGTTTTCGACTTCGCCGATCACATCCTCGCTTCGGGGCGCTTCACCGCGGTTGTTCCGGCGGCCGCGCCCATTGCGGTCTGACCGCTCACCCTTTTGCTCGGTGCGCTCACCGCGCTCACTGCGTTCACCGCGCTCGGCACGTGGTGCGCGCTCTTCGCTCGCACCCTCTGTACCGCGTGCGTTGCCGCTTCCGTTGCGATTACGTCCGCCACGTGCGTTGCGTTTGGCGTCGCCATCGCGTGCAGGCCGATCGCCTTGGCGGCCGCGTGCGTTGCGTTCACCCCGCTTTGACGCGTCCTTTTTGTCGTCTTTTGCATCAGTGGTCGATGATTCGCCAATGCCAAGCAGCGACTTGATCCATGCGAAAAATCCACCGGTGCTTGGCGCTGTCGCAGCGGCTTTTTCTGCCGCTGCCGGCTTTGCTTCGGCTTTCGCCGCTGGCGTTGGCATGGGCGTGTCGCGCAGGATGCCTTTAATCAAAGGCTCTTGTTTGTTGCTGCGCTCTTGGCTGCGGCGGGTAAAGGTTGTTGGGTCATCCACCTCTTCAGCCAGTGTGTAACTGGCCTGCAGATTATCCAAGCGGGTATCGTCGTGCTTCAGACGTTCAAGTTTGTAAAGTGGCGTATCCAACGATTTGTTGGGTACCAACAGCACGTGGATGCGTTGCTGAAGTTCGATTTTTGTAATTTCAGTGCGTTTCTCATTGAGCAAGAAACTGGCCACTTCGACAGGCACCTGAACCAGCACGGCGGCGGTGTTGTCCTTCATGGACTCTTCTTGGATCACACGCAAAATTTGCAGCGCTGAGCTCTCGGTGTCCCGGATGTGGCCAGAGCCGCCGCAACGTGGGCAAGGAATTGATGCACCCTCGCTGAGTGCTGGGCGCAAGCGTTGGCGGCTCATTTCCAGCAAGCCAAATTTACTGATGGAGCCAAATTGCACGCGAGCGCGATCCTGACGAAGTGCGTCGCGCAGACGATTCTCAACTTCGCGGCGATTGCGTGACTCTTCCATGTCAATGAAGTCGATCACGATCAGGCCTGCCAAGTCGCGCAGACGCGCCTGACGAGCCACTTCTTCAGCGGCTTCCAAGTTTGTGCGCGTGGCTGTCTCCTCGATCGCACCACCTTTGATCGCGCGGGCTGAGTTGACGTCAACGGAGACCAACGCTTCGGTGTGGTCGATGACAATCGCGCCCCCGCTGGGCAGTTGCACGGTTCGCGCGTACGCCGACTCAATTTGGTGTTCGATCTGGAAGCGCGAGAACAGCGGGGCATCGTCACGGTAGCGTTTCACGCGATGTCCGTGCTCAGGCATCACGTAGTTCATGAACTGGTGTGCTTGCTCGTAGATGTCATCGGTGTCGATGAGGATCTCGCCAATTTCGCTATTGAAATAGTCGCGGATCGCGCGAATGACCAAACTTGATTCTTGGTAAATCAGGAAGGCTTCTTTGTTATCCGTCGCGGCGCCAGCAACGGCCGACCACAGCTTCAGAAGATAGTTGAGGTCCCATTGCAGTTCTTCGGGGTCACGACCAATGCCAGCGGTACGGGCAATGATGCTCATGCCGTTGGGGTATTCGAGCTGGTCAAGCGCTGCCTTAAGGTCTTGACGATCCTCGCCCTCAATGCGCCGGCTGACGCCGCCGCCGCGCGGGTTGTTGGGCATCAGCACAACGTAACGACCTGCGAGACTGATGAAGGTCGTCAGCGCTGCACCTTTGTTACCGCGCTCTTCTTTTTCGACCTGTACCAGGAGGGTTTGCCCCTCTTTGATCACGTCCTGAATACGGGCTTGGCTAATGGATACATTGGCCGCGAAGTATTGTTTGGAGATTTCTTTGAATGGCAAAAAGCCGTGACGGTCTTCGCCGTAATCGACAAAACAGGCTTCGAGCGAGGGCTCGACACGTGTGACAACGGCTTGGTAAATGTTACCTTTGCGTTGTTCGCGGCCTTCGATTTCGATTTCGTAGTCGAGTAGTTTTTGGCCTTCGACAATGGCCAGTCGGCGCTCCTCAGTTTGAGTTGCGTTGATAAGCATCCGTTTCATGATGCGCGTCCTTTATAGGCAAGAGTTTGACCCGAACGGGTCGACAGCCTAAGCCGAAGCGGACACACAAACGAGGGTGGAACTGCCGGAGAGCGTCAAGCTGTCTTGGCCGGGCTCATGAGAGCGGGGCACTGGTTCGCTTGCGCGTAGGCGCGTGGTGGGCAGCACGCTTGGTCGCTCAATGGGCGCCAAGCCGCGGTGCCAACCTCAACCAGCGGCGCGATGCATCTGGTTGATAGGGTATTCCGTCGCTTGAGTTTGCGTGACCTGTTTCAGGCTTCCGGTTGGGTTAATTTTTCAAACAGGGAGCGGGCCGCAGGCAAATTGGCGTGGGGCGGGCTGACCTGTGAATGCTCTCTTAACGCAACGCGGTGGCAACACAACACGCGGGAGCGTCGAGTGGTGTCAAAAACAAATAAACAAATCAACCACTTAGTCGACGCATTGCGTGCAACGGTTATTATAGGGTAGTCGACCGCGTTTAGGCGGGCGCGGCCCCTGTTTCTGAAGGATTTTTGGTGACCACTGCTGCCATTATGTATTTAACCGTTGACGAGGCGGGTGAGGATCAGCGGTTGGATAACTTTCTGATTAAGCATTTAAAAGGGGTTCCTAAAACCCACATTTATCGAATTATTCGCTCCGGAGAGGTTCGCTGTAACAAAGGGCGATGCAAAGTGGATACCCGACTGGCTGTTGGTGATCAAATACGAATCCCACCCATTCGGATATCTGAGCGCATCGAAACAAACGCGGAATCGGCTCCTGCAAGAACATTTCCGGTGTTGTACGAAGATGATGACTTTCTTGCCATTAACAAGCCAGCGGGTGTCGCGGTACACGGTGGCAGCGGCGTTAGCTTTGGTGTCATTGAGCAATTACGCCGCGCCATGCCACACTGCACTTTCTTGGAATTGGTCCATCGCTTAGACAGAGAAACCAGTGGTATTTTATTGATCGCGAAGAAGAAGCGCGCACTAACGGCATTGCAGGGGCAATTCAAAGCTCGAGAAACTGGCAAAGTTTATTTAACCTTGGTCAAAGGGGAATGGCCGCTAAATTTAAAGGTCATTGACACGGCATTGGCCAAATACACGCTTGCCAATGGTGAGCGCCGTGTCAATGTGGTCAGCAAGGATGATCCCAATGCCCTGCCAAGCTTAAGTTTGGTGAAGGTCTTGAAGCATCACGCTGGCAGAAATGAAACTGCAGAGTCACCGACCTCACTTTTGGCCGTCACGATTAAAACGGGCAGAACGCATCAAATTCGTGTTCATTTAAGCCAAAAGGGTTATGTTATTGCAGGGGATGATAAATATGGTGATTTTGAATGGAATAAACAGCTCGATGCATTGGGTTTAAAACGAATGTTTTTGCATGCGTGGCGTTTGGATTTCAAGCACCCAACGACACAGGCTGAATTACGGCTGCAATGCGAATTACCGGCATCCTTACTTCCTTGGGCAAAGGGCAGCCTCGATTAGCCTATTGAATTGATAATTAATTAACCCGATCTAAAGGGTGCCTTTAATTTATTTTTTCATTATAATTTGTCATCAATTTTTCATCCGGAGTTAAATCATGACAACATATAACGAATTGGTCGAACAGGCGAAAGCATTAATGGCGCAGGCCGAAGAGGTCCGTAAGCAGGAATTGGCAAGTGTTATTGCTGACATTAAAGCCAAAATGAAAGAATATGGCATCACCGCGTCCGACCTCGGTATTGCTGGTGGCGCGCGTAAAGTGCGAGCGGCGAAAGCCCCCGGTGTTGTGAAATACAAAAACGCCAATGGCGAGACCTGGGCCGGTGGGCTGGGCCGAAAGCCACGCTGGGTTGCTGACATCCTCGCGCAAGGTGGCGATATCGAGCAGTATCGCGTCTAAGCAAGCGCAATACGCGAAAAAGCCGCTCTGTAACGGGCGGCTTTTTTTTGCCCGACAATAGCGATATGACCCATCAATCCCGTCCCTACGACCTCATTGCCTTCGATTGGGACGGTACGCTGTACGACTCGACCGCGGCCATTACGGTGGCCATCCAGCGTTCGGTAGCCGATCTCGGTTATCCAGCGCCCACCCGTGAGCAGGCGGCATATGTGATCGGGTTAGGCTTGACCGAGGCGCTTGCCCACGCGGCGCCGGATGTTCCCGTCACACGTTACCCAGAGCTCGGGCAGCGTTATCGACATCACTTTGCCCAGATGATGGGTGAGTTGACCTTGTTTGACGGCGCTTTGGCCCTCTTGCAAGACCTGAAGGTGGCCGGTTATCGGCTGGCTGTCGCCACTGGGAAGTCTCGTGCGGGGCTCAATGAGGTTTTGAACAGCATGGACTTAAAGGGGGTGTTTGATGATTCAAGGACTGCCGATGAAACCTCCGGCAAGCCGAACCCCCAAATGCTATTCGAGCTTATGGCTGCGGCACAGGTTCCCCCCGACCGCGTGCTGATGGTGGGTGACACCAGCCATGATTTGCTCATGGCCAATCGCGCGGGCTGTGCGGGACTGGGTGTGACCTACGGTGCGCATGACGCCCAGTCTCTCGCGGCGTGTCATCCCAAAGCGCTGGTTGCGAGTGTTTCCGAATTACGCAGCTGGTTTGCGTCAGCGATGTAGATCATGGACGCACCCGCTTCAGCACTTGGCGCCGATTGGCACCCGCTCTGCGCCAGTCGCGATATTCAGAACAGCGGGCTCGCCATTCCCTTCGACATCAACTACCAGGGGCAGACCTGTCGCGCTTTCGCCATTCGATTCAATGGTGAGGTTCGGGCCTATGTGAATCGCTGCAGTCACGTCGCGATGGAGATGGATTGGCAGCCCAATCGGTTTTTTTCGCAAGATGGCCAGTTTTTGCTTTGCGCTTCACATGGCGCCTTACACGAACCCCTGACGGGTCGATGCGTTGGGGGACCTTGCCGCGGCGGGTTGGTGTTGATTCAAACCCAAGAGCGCGACGACGTGGTCTGGTGGCAGGCACAATACAACCTACAACCCATTACCTTTTAGGGCCGAGAGAGTCATGTCAGAAACTGAAAATGTGGCAGTGCCATCACCGTCAGCCCCCTCAGCACCCACCCCGCGCAGTGAGAGTGACCACTGGGAGCGCGATGCGCTAAAGGCGTTATTGACAGAACAGGTCAAAGTTTCGAAGGCCAACCGGCGGTGGCGCTGGATTCGCTTCTTGTCGTTCGTTGCCGTTGTGGTCGCTTTGTTTTGGTGGGGGTTTCGCGATGCAGGCCAACCCACCATGGTCAGCGCGCCGCACACTGCGGTGGTGACGATCACGGGAGAAATCTCCTCAGAATCGGAGGCCAACGCGGAAGACATCAACCAATCCATGAGGGCCGCTTTCGAGGATGAAGGCGCGCAGGCTGTGGTGTTACTCATCAATAGCCCTGGTGGCAGCCCCGTGCAAGCTGGGTTGATCAGTGATGAGATGCTTCGTTTGAAAGCGCTTTACCGCAAGCCGCTTTATGTGGTTGTGGAGGAGACCTGCGCATCCGCTGCCTATTACATCGCCGCCAACGGCGACGATATCTTCGTTGATAAAGCCAGCGTCGTGGGGAGCATTGGTGTCTTGATGGATGGATTTGGGTTCACCGAGTTGATGCAGAAGTTAGGCGTTGAGCGGCGGTTGCTAACTGCTGGCGCAAACAAGGGCTTACTCGATCCGTTCAGTCCCGTTTCACCCAAGCAACAGGCACACGTCCAGGGCGTGCTTAATGAGATTCACCAGCAGTTCATCGGCGTGGTGCGTGCGGGTCGTGGCAAGCGTTTGCAGGAAACCGAAGAGACGTTCAGTGGCCTCTACTGGACAGGCCAGCAGGCGGTCGAGATGGGCTTGGCCGATCAACTCGGGGGGCTTGATTTTGTCGCTCGGGAAATTGTGAATGCACCAGAAATCATTGACTACACGCGAAGAGAAAACGTTGCAGAGCGATTGGCCAGACAGTTTGGCGCTGCCATTGGCGCCGGCGCGATCAAAGCGTTGAACAGCAGTGGCTTTAAGCTTCAGTAAAAACATGGCGTATCCGCACAAACCCGTTCGAAAAGCTGTGTTCCCAGTTGGGGGCATGGGTACACGGTTTCTCCCCGCTACGATGGCCATCCCAAAAGAGATGCTGCCGGTGGTCGACAAGCCGCTGATTCAATACGCTGTCGAAGAGGCTTACGCAGCGGGTATTCGCGAGATGATTTTCGTAACCGGTCGGCATAAGCGCGCCATTGAAGACCACTTCGATACCGCTTTCGAACTCGAGAGTGCTTTGGAAGCCAGTCAAAAGCACGATTTGTTAGCCATGGTTCACGCCATCAAACCCGATGACATGACCTGTGTTTACGTGCGTCAACCCCGCCCGCTCGGTTTGGGACATGCGGTGTTGTGTGCCGCGTCGTTGGTCGGGGATGAGCCATTCGCCGTTTTATTGGCCGATGACTTGATGTTAGGGCAACCGCCCATCATGGCGCAGATGGTTGCGGCGTATGACCGGGTCGGTGCCAGCGTGTTGGCGGTACAAGACGTGCCGCTTGCCGACACCAAGCGCTACGGTATCGTTGATACCCAGGGTGTCCGCGGCGATCTGGTTGCCATTAGCGGATTGGTTGAAAAGCCCTCGCCGGAGACTGCACCCTCAACCCTCGCCGTAGCGGGGCGCTACGTATTGACGCCAGCGATCTTTGATCACATTCGCGGGCAGTCAACAGGGGCGGGTGGTGAGTTGCAACTGACCGATGGTATTGCCGCCCTGATGCGCAAAGAGGCTGTTCACGCTCTGCGCTACGACGGCCAGCGTTTTGACTGCGGCACACAAGCGGGTTTTTTGGAGGCGACCGTGCATCTGGCTTTGGCCCGTCCCGAGCTCGAGGGCGCATTCAAAACCTATTTGCGTGGGCTGGACTTGGCCTAACCAAACAGGCGCTTGAACAGCCCTGATTTTTTCGGTGGCTCAGGGGGTTGGGGTCGGGGTGCTTCCGCTACCAAGGTTGTTGTGGCGTTGGCTTTCGGTACATTGGTCTGCGTGCGTTGTTGCATGAATTGGGTGAGTACCGCAGAGTCACCAGATACCTTGCTTAAATTACCAATACTGATGTTCCGCCTGACTTTGCTGCGCATGTGGGCGAAACCAACATCGGCAATGCTCTGGGCAAACGTCTTGAAGGTCGTGCCTTGATCCCCAGGTAGTTCGCTCAGATAGTCCTTCTTAAACAAAAACTTTGCTTCTTTGTAGTTGTAAACCGGCGGGCTCAAGACAAAGCTGATGGGGAAAGTCTGGGAGGTAAAGATTTTGCTGATCGAGTCGCTTTCATCGACGCGACTGGGACAAATGATCAACTGTGGCGCCGTCCGCACGGTGGACTCGAAAACCCAGTGAAGGTTCGATAAAAAGCCGATGGTGGCAGCGACCTCGATACCCGACATAGAAACAGGCGTCAGCACGATGTCGTAATCGAACAGCCAATTGCCATCTAGCGCATCGGACCACGTCAGATCAGCGATCACCACATCAGAGCTTTCAGCCGCATGCCGCAGGTGGCGGCGTGCCTCCATTGCGGCACCTTTGCGACCCAGATCCAGTGGCAGCGGGTGGTGCTGAACCACAACACCAATGGGGCGAGCCTCACGCAACCAGTCGCTCGAAGAACCATGCAAATCGAGGTCGAGGAGGGTCGTTGTGAGCTTGTGCTGCAACTTAAAGAAGGCAGCTAGATTTGCAGAAATGGTGCTTTTACCAACGCCCCCTTTGCGGCTGGTGACCAGTATTTTTAGGGCGGCGGGGCGTGTCGCGACCGCACCAACAGGGGGGGAAGACGGCTTTGGTAGGTCAATCATGGGCACCGGCAGTGGTTAGAGCAGCAACTATATTACGCTGTTTTCAAAAACCGGACCCATTTACATAAGCATCAGTCCGCCAATTCAGCACGCATTTTTTTCAACGCCGCCGCTTCGATTTGCCGAATACGCTCGGCACTGACGCCGAATTCATCAGCCAACTCATGGAGCGTCATACCACCCGACCCATCGTCGTTCACTTTGAGCCAACGCTCCGTGACGATCCGTTTGGCTCGGTCGTCGAGCTTACTGATGGCGGTGGCAACACCGTTATGTGCCATCTCATCGCGTTGCGCGCTTTCGATGACGTTGGTCGGCTCAAACCGGGCGTCGCTCAGATAGGCGATCGGCCCAAAGGCCTCTTCGCCGTCATGCCCAGGTGATGGGTCGAGCACCACATCGCCACCGGCGAGGCGGGTTTCCATCTCCAAGACTTCCTCCCGCTTGACGTTGAGGTGGGCCGCGACAACATCGACTTCGTCGGGGTTAAGCGTGGTCCGGTAGGCTCCGGTATCCATGTCATCGGCCGTCTTTTGCAACGCTTGCTTCATCGAGCGGAGGTTGAAGAACAGCTTGCGTTGCGCCTTGGTCGTCGCGACCTTGACCATGCGCCAATTCTTGAGGATGTAGTCATGAATCTCGGCTTTGATCCAATGCAGTGCATAACTCACCAAGCGGACGCCATGCGCAGCGTCAAAACGACGGACCGCCTTCATCAGGCCGATGTTGCCTTCCTGAATGAGGTCAGCGTGCGGCAGACCGTAGCCAAGGTACTGGCGTGATACCGAGACGACGAGACGGAGGTGCGACAGAATCAGAGCCCCTGCCGCCTCTAGATCATTGTTTTGTTTGAGTTTTTCGGCGAAGTCACGCTCTTGTTCGAGGGTGAGCATGGGAAGCCGGTTGACCGCCCCAATGTACGCATCCAAGCTACCAAGGGGTGGGAGAACCGACCAGGGATCACGAACAGCCAGAGAGTTGGCGGTAACGGGGACCAGTGCAGTCATAGGGTTACTCCTTACTTTCAACATAAAAGCCATTTTAGCACTCGCTGTTCGAGAGTGCCAATAGGGCTGATTTACCCAAAAATAGCGTGGGCAAATTCACTCGCGTTGAAGTCCCGGAGATCGTGCATCGTCTCACCAACACCAATAAAGTAGACCGGGATGGGGCGCTCCATGGCGATGGCCGCCAAAACGCCCCCTTTGGCTGTCCCGTCGAGCTTCGTCACAATCAAGCCCGTAAGGCCCAGGGCATCGTCAAAAGCCTTCACCTGAGCGAGCGCATTTTGGCCAGTGTTGCCATCAATCACCAGCAGCACCTCATGCGGGGCGCTACCCTCCGCTTTTTGGATGACACGTTTGATTTTCTTCAGCTCATCCATCAAGTGGGTTTGCGTCGGTAGTCGACCCGCTGTATCGATCAGCACAACATCCTTGCGCCGGGCGATCCCAGCCTTCACCGCGTCGTAGCTGACGGCCGCGGGGTCCCCGCCGTCTTGGCTGACGATGTCCACCTGGTTTCGGCCAGCCCATACATCTAGCTGTTCGCGCGCCGCTGCGCGAAACGTGTCGCCGGCTGCCAATAAAACGGACGCACCCGCGTCGCTGAGGTGTCGCGTGAGTTTGCCAATGGATGTTGTTTTACCCGCGCCATTCACACCGGTCATCATGATCACAGTCGGGTGTGCTTGGTCAACGTTGAGGGATTTTTCAAGGGGTTGCAAAAGCGCCGTGAATGCCTCAATCACAAACCCCCGAACGCTTGATGCCTCATTACTGCGCGTCTGTTTCACACGCAGTCTGACTTGCGCCAAGATGTGCTGTGTCGCTTTGACCCCCGAATCGGACATGAGCAACGCGGACTCAAGCTCCTCGTAAAGGGCTTCGTCGATACGCCCTGCGGTGAAGACGTGGCCCAGCTGCTGGCTTGTTTTGCGTAAGCCACTCCGCAAACGGCCGAGCCACTCTGAGCGCCCCTCGGCTGGCGTCGGCACAACGTCGGGTGTGGTCACTGGGCTTAAAGCCTCAGGGGCTGGGCTGTTTTTTTTCTTAAAAAAGCTGAACATGGTTATTTTCTACAATACACACATTCTATGAAACATATTCACACCCCGTCAGCCTCATCCACAGCCTCAACAAAAAAGCCCCATTCCCGCGCGGGGGAGGTCAGGATCATTGGCGGTCGTTACAAGCGCAGCAAGTTGACGGTTCCGGTGGCCGCTGGTTTGCGCCCAACAGGCGACCGGGTACGCGAGACTGTTTTTAACTGGCTGGGACAAGACTTGACCGGCCTGCGCTGCATCGATGCGTTTGCTGGATCCGGTGCTCTCGGTTTCGAGGCCGCCTCGCGTGGCGCCTCGACGGTGTGGTTAGTGGAACGTGACCGCGTCGCGTTGCGGGCCTTGGAAGTCAACCAAGAGCGTCTCCAGATACCCGGGGTGCGCATTGCCAACGGTGACGCGATTGCGTTACTTGCCGCACAACGGGCCGCCAATTGGGACTTGATTTTTCTCGACCCCCCGTTTGGTGACAAAACGCTAGAATCAAGCCAAAACCCGGTCTACCTCCAGGCCCTCAAAGCGGCGCATGACGCATTGGCCGCGGATGGTTTTGTGTACCTTGAGGCCGCCCAGGCTTGGCCGGACGATGCGCTGGTTGCGGTCGGCTTTGCGGTCTATCGTGCTGGCAAAGCGGGGTCGGTGCACTTTTATTTACTGGCCAAGCAGGCCATCGCCGTTTAAGGTTGTCGCAGATGCGAGTTGTTGTTTATCCCGGCACATTCGATCCCGTAACGCTCGGCCACGAGGACATTTTGAAGCGTGCGGCTCAGTTGTTTGATCAGGTACTCGTTGGGGTCGCCGTTGCGCACCATAAGCAGACGCGTTTCACACTTGACCAGCGGATGGCCATGGTCACAACGGCAATGGCCGATGTCCCCGGTGTCCGCGTCTTACCGTTCGACGGCCTCATCATGGATTTTTGTTTGAAGCACAGCGCGAGTGCGGTGATACGCGGTGTTCGCAATTTGACGGACTATGATTTTGAAGCCCAAATGGCGGCCATGAATAGAAAGTTAGCGCCGACCATCGACACGGTCATCCTGTTGCCTCAGCCCGATTTGCAGTGTATTTCGAGCACGTTGGTACGTGAAATTTCAAAGCTCGGCGGCGATGTCTCGGGCATGGTGAGTCCCGCCATTGCACAAGCTTTGAAAGGCTGAGTCATGGCATTAACCATTACCGACGAGTGCATCAACTGCGACGTGTGCGAGCCCGAGTGCCCCAATGAGGCGATCTACATGGGGGCTGAAATCTATGAAATCGATCCCAACAAGTGCACCGAATGTGTCGGCCACTTTGATGAGCCGCAGTGCGTCGCGCTGTGTCCCGTTGCCTGCATCCCCGTTCATCCCAACTTCATCGAAACACGCTTGCAGCTGCTGGACAAGTACGAGCGGTTGACAGGTAAAAAAGCCGATTAATCGGTATCGCGAGGCTTCTTTTCGCGCGGCGGCTTGCTGGTGTGGATGATCGCCGTGGCCTTATTCATCTCGCCCTGTCGCAAAAGATCCGCCGCCTTTAAGCCCCGGTCCATGGCTTGAGCGATCCCAGCACGCTCATCTGGCGAGGGCTTTTTGAGCACCCAGTTGGCGACCTCGTTTTTTTGTCCTGGGTGGCCAATACCCAGGCGCAATCGCCAGTAGTTCGGACTACCGAGTTGCGCATGGATGTCGCGCAAGCCGTTGTGCCCAGCGTGACCGCCACCTTGTTTCAGCTTTACCTCACCAGCGGGTAGGTCGAGTTCATCGTGAGCGACCAGAATTTCCTCAGGTGCAATTTTGAAAAACCGCGCCAATGAGCCCACAGACTTGCCACTCAGGTTCATGAATGTTTGGGGCTCCAGCAACCAGACGGTCTCTCCGTCAATGGTCCCGCGTGCGAGCAGACCAAAATAGCTTTTTTCCTGCCGAAGCGATAAACGCCACTGGCTCGCCAGCGCATCAATCCACCAAAAGCCAGCATTGTGACGGGTGTCCTCATATTCGGCGCCTGGATTCCCGAGGCCAACAAACAATCTAATCATGCGTTGAGTTTAGCTTTGTGCCCATGGAAAAAGAAAAAACCCACTCGACAAAGCCGAAGTGGGTTTTAACCTTGCCACTCGGTCAGAAACCTGACCTGGTGTGCCTCTGAATTTACTCAGCGGCTGCGGCAGGTGCGGCGTCGTCAGACACGGCCGGTGCGTTGAAAGTCACAACGGTCATGTTTTTCTTGCCATGGGTAACGGCTTTGATGCCTTTGCCCAACTTCAGGTCGGCCACGTGGATAGCGGCACCTTTGGTGGCTTCAGACAAGTCGACATCGATGTGCTCTGGCAGGTTGGTCGCCAAGCATTCGACTTCCAATTCTGTCATCACATGGTTGACAACACACTTGTCAACCTTGACGGCTGGTGAGTTCTCGGCATTGATGAAGTGCAAAGGCACTTTTTTGTGCAGACGTGTCTTCTCGTCAACGCGTTGGAAGTCAACGTGCAAAACCAACTGTTTGAATGGGTGGTACTGGACGTCACGCAACAAAACGCTTTCGGTCTTACCATTGAATTCCATCTCCAACAACGAGGCGTGGAACGCTTCTTTTTGGAGTGCGAACCACAACGCGTTGTGGTCCAATTCAATCGTGGTTGGCTCAGCAGAACCACCAAAAACGATACCAGGCGTACGGCCTGAATTACGCAGACGGCGGCTCGCACCCGTTCCCTGCTTAGCGCGCTCAAAAGCGACAAATTTCATAACAAACTCCTAAACGAGATACCTCGCGACCAAGGCTATCTCAACAAAAAAAGTCGTCATCAGAGCCATTGGCCCTGCGACGACACGCTTTGATGCAGATCTAAGAAAAGACAATCACCCAACGGTGATCAGAACAAATTCTCTTGATCGGCAAACAAACTCATCACCGACTCACCTGAGGCAATGCGCGCAATGGTCTCAGCCATCAGCGACGCCACCGAGACTTGGCGGATTTTCGCGCAAGCTTGAGCAGCTTGCGACAAAGGAATGGTGTTGGTCACAACGACCTCGTCAAGGGCCTCGCCCTTGCTGATCCGGTCGATAGCAGGACCGGAGAAAATGGCGTGCGTGCAATAAGCGTAAACGTTACGGGCGCCGCGCTCTTTCAAAACCTCAGCCGCCTTGACCAAAGTACCCGCCGTGTCGATCATGTCGTCCATGATCACGCAGTTTCGACCTTCGATGTCGCCAATGACGTGCATGACTTCTGACACGTTCGCACGCGGGCGGCGTTTATCGATGATCGCCATGTCGCAGTCCAGCTGCTTGGCCAAGGCACGGGCGCGAACCACGCCGCCAACGTCGGGTGAAACCACCAGCAGGTCGTTGTAGTTTTTGCTACGCAGGTCGCCAAGCAACGCTGGGGATGCGTAAATGTTGTCGACTGGAATATCAAAGAAACCCTGGATTTGATCCGCGTGCAAATCCATGGTGAGAACGCGTGACACACCAACGGCTTGCAACATGTTGGCCACAACCTTGGCGCTGATTGGCACACGGCTTGAGCGTGGGCGGCGATCCTGGCGGGCGTAGCCAAAGTAGGGGATGACGGCGGCAATGCTGGTTGCAGAGGCGCGCTTGAGCGCGTCCACCATGATGATGAGTTCCATCAGGTTCTCATTGGTGGGAGCGCAGGTTG
>ENA-ORCY01000022-ORCY01000022.1-marine-metagenome-genome-assembly--contig:-NODE-22-length-143613-cov-5.568331_pt1 | contig 143613 bp, 126 predicted proteins | sample MGYA00248634_ERZ508507 | MGnify/ENA primary metagenome ERZ508507 (study PRJEB26178, sample SAMN06266269) | marine metagenome | isolation source: Columbia River Estuary | place: USA:Columbia River... | reverse complement strand
TTTTTTCAAGCAGAAGACGGCATACGAGATGCGCATTAGTGACTGGAGTTCAGACGTGTGCTCTTCCGATCTGCGAAATAGCCCCAGTCAAAGGGCAGGAATTCCGCGTCATCCCAAGAGACGGGCAAATCCAGATCGGCTGTGATGCCATGCGACGCGAACAGACCTGTTTCGCGTGCGGCGGCCGTGAGGTTGGTATCAAGCCCCAAGACGATATCGGCCTCAGTGCTTGGCCCCTCAAGTTGCAGCCGCGCGAGCAACGCCGCCCCGTCGCCTGCACCAACAAATTGCAGATCGCAACCGCAGGTCTCTTCAAACGCCGCCTCAACCGCAGGGCCAGGGCCCCATTCGCTGGTAAAGCTATCGTAGGTTAATACAGTCAGCACGGGCGTCTCGGCGATGGCAGGAGTTGCCATAGCAAAGGCCGCAGCAGCTGTCAGAATGATTGGTTTTTGCATCATATCCTCCAAATGCGACGAGCGGATTGGAGGACAGCGTTATTGCCGGACCTTCCCTCCGCCGGTCTTAACCGGTTCAGGTTCAACGGGTCCGCTTTCGCATCTCAGCCAGATTGGCCCCCCGAGGTAGCACTTTGGTAAGATGGATTGCAGCGAAGCGCAAGAGCCGCATAAATCAACAGGCAAGGGCTTTTCCAACGGCCAAGGATGGCTTATCGGGGAAGGTAAAGGAGCTTACCCCATGTCGATGAACACATTTGGCCATCTTTTCCGGTTCACCACTTGGGGCGAAAGCCACGGGCCTGCCTTGGGTGCGACCATTGACGGCTGCCCGCCGAATGTACCGATCAATGAGGCGATGATCCAGCAATGGCTCAACAAGCGCCGTCCGGGATTGAACAAGAACACGACCCAACGCCAAGAGGCCGATGAGGTAGAGATTCTGTCGGGTGTGTTTGAAGGCGTGACCACTGGCACCCCGATCCAATTGATGATCCGCAATACCGATCAGCGGTCTAAGGATTACGGCGATATCGCCAATACGTTCCGCCCTGGTCATGCCGATATCACCTACCACCAGAAATACGGCGTGCGTGACTATCGCGGTGGCGGTCGTTCGTCTGCGCGGGAAACTGCGGCCCGTGTTGCGGCTGGTGGTGTGGCCCGTGAGGCCATTCGTGCCCTTGCGCCGAATGTTCATATCAGGGGCTATATGACCCAAATGGGCACCAAGAAGATTGACCGCGCCAAGGTCGATTGGGACGAAATTGACCGCAACGATTTCTTCTGCCCTGATGTGGACGCTGCTGTCGAGTGGAACGACTATCTCGCGTGGCTGCGCAAGGACGATCACAACTCGGTCGGTGCGATTATCGAGGTGGTTGCACGTGGCGTCCCTGCGGGGATTGGCGCGCCCGTTTATGGCAAGTTAGACACTGATTTAGCCGCTGCGATGATGTCGATCAACGCGGTCAAAGGCGTCGAAATTGGCGAAGGCATGAATGCAGCCGCACTGACGGGTCGCGACAACGCCGACGAGATATTCATGGGGAACGACGGACAGCCAGTTTATTCCTCCAACCATTCTGGCGGTATTCTGGGCGGAATCAGTACTGGCCAAGATGTGGTCGTGCGATTTGCTGTTAAGCCGACGTCGTCGATCCTGTCCCCGCGCCAGTCGATCCGCATGGATGGTACCCCGATGGAAGTGATCACCAAAGGTCGCCATGACCCCTGCGTTGGCATTCGTGCCGTGCCTGTAGGTGAAGCAATGATGGCCTGCGTGATCTTAGATCATATCCTGCTAGACCGTGGCCAGACAGGTGGCGTGCGCGGCAAAATCGGATGATACTCCGCGACGGATTACGTGCGCATCTGATCGCCGCTGGCGATAGCGATGCAGCCCATGATGTGGCGCATACGGATCGCGTTTGGGCGAATGCACGAGTCATTGCCGAGGGTGAAGCGCCTTGCGACATGACCGTTCTTTTGGCTGCCTGCTATTTCCACGACCTTGTGACCTTGCCGAAAAATAGCCCTGAACGCGCACATGCTTCTGCAATGTCTGCCGAGGCCGCCGCGCCGATCTTACGTGAATTGGGTCTCGACAGTCGGCAGGTCGAAAACGCCAGCCATGCAATCACTGCGCATAGCTTTTCCGCCAATATTCCACCCGAAACACTTGAGGCAAAAATCCTGCAAGACGCGGATCGCATTGAGGCGCTTGGTGCGATTGGGATCGCCCGCTGCTTTGCAACAACTGGCGTGATGGGTGGCGGGTTGTTTCATGGGCTGGACCCGTTTGGACTGGATCGTCGTCTGGATGATAAGGCCTATGCGGTTGACCACTTTAAGATCAAATTGCTGAATTTACCCGCAACAATGCAAACTGCGACTGGTCGGAAATTGGCCGAAGACCGCGCGAATGTATTGCGTGATTTCCTTGATCAACTAGCAACCGAATTGTACGTTGCTGTCAGCGGTTGGTGACGGGTTGCTTTGACATCTGAACAGCAAGAATTCCGCCTGCGATGATGATGACGCCCAACACATCGTCCGCACCAAGCTTTTCACCCAAGAGGACCGCCGCGATTGCGACGCCGAGGAACGGATTGAGGAAGTGGAACGTTGATGCCTTCACCGCGCCGATCCGCCCGACGAGCATGAACCAAACCCATGTGGCCAGTAACCCCGGCACCAGTGTCGTGTAAATGAATGCGACGATCAGTTGCCAATTCCATGCAATGTCGAAGCTCTCAAATGCGAGCGCTGGTCCCCAAAGGATCGCGCTACCAACAAGCATTTGCAGGCCAACGATCATCAAGACGTTGCCGCCCGAACTTGCACCCATTACAGCAAGCGTCGCGATGGTCAGCGAGATAACACCAAGGATGAGGAGCGCGAGACCAAACACGTCAACGCCGCCCGTCAGCCGCCCCCACATGATAATCGTCACGCCGATAAAGCCAGCGGTTAGTCCCGCGACACCCAAAGGCCGTAGTTTTTGACCCATGAAAAGCCAACCAGCGAGCCCCACCAAAAGCGGCATGGTAGATGCGATGATCGCGGCAAGCGAGGCTTGGATCGTCTGCATCGCGACGAAGTTCATGCCAAGATAAAGCGCGTTTTGGCAGAGACCGAAAATCAACACACCTCTCCATTGGCGCCGCGTGAGGTTCATGTTTTGACCAAGCGCCTTTGCAATCGCGATGCCGATCAGACCCGAGACGAGAAACCGACAGGCGAGCGCCGTCAATGGCGGCGCAAATTCCACGATGATCCGCGCGGATGTGAAGGCCGAAGACCACATTGCGGCAAACGCGAGGCCCATGAGAATTGCTTTGATATCCATGGGGTGACACTTGCCGAATTGAGATGCCAACACAACGAAAAAGGGCCGCCCCCAGGGCGGCCCTTTCGATCGTCTTCAACGTTTCACGACTTAGTCGTTTACGGAATCCTTAAGTGCTTTCGCGATTGTCATTTTAACAACTTTGTCGGCGTCTTTCTTGATCTGCTCACCAGTGGCTGGGTTGCGAACCATACGCTCTGGGCGCTCACGGCAATAGATTTTGCCAACACCTGGAAGAGTGACAGCACCGCCGCCAGAAACTTCGCGTGTGATCAGGCCACATACCGCATCAAGTGCTGCACCAGCAGCTTTTTTGTCTGAACCCATTTCGTCTGCAAGTGCTGCGACGAGCTGCGCTTTTGTCATTGGTTTTGCCATTTTCTGGTCTCCATCTTTGTGCCCGACTTATGGGGCCTCATGTGCACACAGTTAACTGTATCTTGTGTCCCTCTACAACGATTAGTCTGCAAAAAAACCATGGAAATATGCATTTTTCTTGGTTTTTGGGCGATTAGAGGAAGGCTGTTTCCTCAAAACTGCGCAACTTACGGCTGTGAATACGTCCCAGTGGCATTTCGCGCAAGATTTCCATGGCCTGAATTCCGATCCTCAAATGGCTCGCGACCTGTGTTTTATAGAAATCTGACGCCATTCCAGGCAGCTTCAATTCACCATGAAGCGGCTTGTCACTGACACAAAGAAGGGTCCCGTAAGGCACACGGAACCGAAACCCATTTGCCGCGATTGTGGCACTTTCCATATCAAGCGCGATGGCGCGAGATTGCGAAAGCCGCTGTACTGGACCCGAATGTTCGCGCAGTTCCCAGTTACGGTTGTCGATTGTCGCCACTGTTCCTGTTCGCATGATCCGCTTAAGCTCGAAACCTTCGAGTTCGGTGACATTGGCAACCGCGGTTTCCAAGGCGATTTGAATTTCCGCAAGCGCGGGGATCGGCACCCAGACCGGTAAGTCGTCATCCAGCACGTGATCTTCGCGCAGATAGGCGTGCGCGAGAACGTAATCGCCAAGCCGTTGTGAATTCCGAAGCCCAGCGCAGTGACCGACCATCAACCACGCGTGAGGCCGCAGAACCGCGATGTGATCGGTGGCTGTTTTCGCGTTCGACGGACCGACGCCGATATTGACCAATGTAATCCCGCCGCCGCCCTTTCGCTTCAGGTGGTAGGTCGGCATTTGCGGCAGCTTTGCTGGGACTGGCAGCGGTGAGGTCGGTTCCGTTATCTCGATATTTCCCGTGCCGACAAAGCTGGAGTAGCCGCTGTTTGGATCGGCCAGAACCTGCCGCGCGTAGGCCTCGAACTCCTCGACATAGAATTGATAGTTGGTGAACAAAACATGGTTCTGGAAATGCTCTGCTGCGGTTGCGGTATAATGCGACAATCGCGCTAGGGAATAATCGACGCGCTGTGCCGTGAATGGTGCAAGGGGTCGTGATCCGTCAGGGTAATGGAATTCGTTGCCGTTCACGATGCTGTCGTGGGTCGTGGCCAAGTCTGGCACATCAAAACTATCACGTAGCGTGAAATCTAAGCTCCCGTCTTGTGGCACAGACACGTTCGCATCGTTGGCAACCGCAAAGTGCACTGGCATTTCCGTCGAAGACACACCGATACTGACAGGCACGCCGTGGTTCGTGATCAGCAAACCGATTTGTTGAATCAAGTAATGCTCGAACAGGTTGGGCCGCGTGACGGTTGTGGAGTAAGTACCCGGCTCAGCGACATGGCCGAACGACAAACGGCTATCGGTCTTGGCATAGCTCGTCGTGGTGAAGCGGATCTCGGGATAAAAGGCGCGGATGCGTGCGTCGGGTTGACCGTTCAGAATTGCATCGCTGAAGCTTTCGCTTAGAAATTTTGACGCAGTTGCGTAGAGATCTTGCAACCGCGCAACGGCCGCTTTGGCGTCCATAAATTCTTCGTGGGCGGGCACATCGGGTGTCCGGATTGGCGTATTCATTCAGTGTCCTCAAAAAGTGGTGTGATCTCGAATTTGGTCACATTAACCAAGCCCAAATCAGAAATACGTAACGCGGGTATGACAACAAGCGCCAAAAGCGAATGCTGCATATAGGCGTTGTTCAATGTGCAGCCGCAAGCAGCCATTGCCGCGACCATTTCGTCGGCCTTTGCTGCGACCTCGGCTGCTGGACTATCTGACATCAGGCCCGCAATAGGCAGTTTGACGAGCGAGAGTTCACGGCCGTCCTTCCAAACAGTCACACCGCCTCCAACCTCGCCCAATCGGTTCGCAGCCAGCGCCATATCAGCGCGACTGGTGCCAACCACAATCATGTGGTGGCTGTCATGAGCGACGGTGGATGCAATGGCCATTTGCCCCGTGTAACCAAAGCCAGATACGAAACCGTTAACCACATCTCCCGTGGCGCGGTGACGTTCCACGAGGGCGATTTGGCAAACCCCACCTTCGCCCTCGACGATACCGTCTTTGACGGGCAGATCGGCAGTCAGCGCCTCCGTCGGTGCTTGGTTTTCAACAACGCCGATCACCTTGGCGGTGACTTTGTTTTTGCCACTTGGCGCTTTGATTTCAAAGTCAGTTACGCCGAGCATCTTGCCCATATGCACGGTCTGACGCGCACTATCGGGCCAATCAAAATGCGGACAATCGGCGGTGATTTTGCCGTCAATTGCGACAGTCTGCCCGCGTGCGATGACGTGCTCAATGGGCAGTGTTTTCAGATCAGAGGTCAGGATCATATCCCCACGCCTACCGGGTGCAATAGAGCCAAGCTCGCGCTCTAACCCAAAGTGCGTGGCGGTATTGATCGTCGCCATTTGCAGCGCAATCAGCGGATCACACCCGCAGTCAATCGCGTGCCGCACAACGCGGTTCATGTGGCCGTCGTTAACCAACGTGCCAGAATGACAGTCGTCAGTGCACAGGATAAAGTTACGCGGATCGAGCCCCTTTTTGGTGATCGCGGTGATCTGGCTTTCGACATCATACCAAGCAGAGCCAAGGCGCATCATCGACTTCATGCCAAGGCGCACGCGGGCGATTGCATCGGCCTCGGCTGTCCCTTCGTGATCATCAGCCGCACCACCTGCGACATAGGCAGAAAAGGCGATACCTTTGTCAGGGCTGGCATAATGCCCACCAACAGTTTTGCCCGCGTTCATGGTCGCAGCCATTTCGGCCAGCATCTTGGGGTCGCCGTTCACGACACCGGGAAAGTTCATCATTTCACCAAGGCCAATGATACCCGGCCAAGCCATGGCCTCGGCCACATCCTCGGCGGAAATCTCAAACCCTGTGGTTTCAAGACCTGGCGCGGACGGCGCACAAGACGGCATTTGTGTATAGATATTGACAGGCTGCATCAGCGCCTCGTCATGCATCATGCGCACACCTTTCAGGCCAAGCACATTTGCGATCTCATGGGGATCGGTGAACATTGTCGTTGTGCCATGCGGGATCACGGCGGCAGCAAATTCGGCGGGGGTAAGCATACCGCTTTCGATATGCATGTGACCATCGCACAAACCCGGTATCAGGTAGCGGCCATTGGCCTCGATGACTTCCGTATCTGGGCCGATGCAATGCGACGCGTCAGGGCCAACATAGGCGAAACGCCCGTCCGCCACAGCAACCTGCCAGCCATCAAGGATTTCGCGGGATTGCACGTTGACCAAAACGCCACCGCGCACAACAAGATCAGCCGCCTCGCGCCCTGCGGCGACAGCAACCAAACGGGGGGCAACTTCGGCCCAAGATTTAATGTGATATTCCATCCCCAAATGTTTCACCGAATTGCCGGCGGATCAAGGGGGATGGATGGTGAGGTCGTGCGCATGACGCGAACGACCTCATTTTCCCGATTACTCGAATGACGCGATAAAGGCGTAAATATCCTGCGCTTGCTGGGCTTCACGTACTTGATAGGCCATTTTGCTACGCGCGCGGCGATCCTGCAGCGTGTCGCGCAGCCATTCTGTTGGGTTTTGTACGTAGTCTACGAAATTATCTTCGCTCCAAACGCTACCTGCAGCACCAGCCGACGCGATGCTATCGCCATAGCGGAAGCCTTCGGCTGCTCCCAACGCTTTGCCAGCCAGCCCATAAAGGTTAGGGCCTGCCTTAGCACTGCGACCCGCAAGAACCTCTCCATCATTGTTGCGAATGACGTGGCACGATACACATTGGCGGTTGAACTGCTCTTCACCAGCAGCAATGTCGCCCTCAGCTTGTGCCGAAAATGGCACCGCGAGACTGGTGATTAGTGCTACAAGAGAAAGTGATCTCATCATTATCGTCCTTTTGATCTAAGCGATCGTAGGGAGCCCCCCACTTACGCATCTACTTACGCTCTTTTTTCGAGACTTCCAGTGGCGCCTTAATGTCCAAGCTCCATTTACATCTCTTCGACAACAAAGACGATGTCGAGTTCACCCGCCTTTTCGAAATTCATGGTTGCAGGAATTTCGTCACCAATTTCAAATGGATCACCGTTCAAGCCCATAAACATCACATGCTTAGAGCCAGGCTCAAACGTCACAGTCCCACCCGCAGGCACAGCGACGCCATCCTCGATATGAAACATCGTGGCGATTCCGTCGTCCGTTTTGGTGTCATGCATCATGACGCGCGGAAAGTTCGCGGTAATTTCGACCAACCGATCATCTTCGGTGCCGTTATTCATGATCACAAAATACCCCGCGCCCGTCATTGCCATCGCTGTGGTCGCGCGCGCAACGGGATGTTCGATAACCAAATCACCAACCTTAAAATCATCGGCAAAGCTTGCCACAGGATTGGCCAAAAGGATGGCCGTGAGGATCAGGTGTTTCATGGTATGTTTCCTACTCTTATCGGGAAAATTTACGCCAAGCGATCCTGACAGGCCAGACCAAGCCTTGTAGCAATACGTCGCAGCGCTGCTTTCCGCGCATCACCCGCGCGGATTGCGGCAGATCGAATCTTCGCCTAGGGATGGGCGACGTTATTTGATCGGAACCCAGATGAGCGCGCTAACCCTTGGAATGATCGCCGCCTTCGCGTGGGCGCTTCACGATATCTGCGTTCGATATCTTAGCCAGAAGACTCCGCTCATGGCGTCGCTTTTGACCGTTCTCGTTGTCGCACTTGGTTTTGAAATCGGGTTGATGGTTGTGACCAAGTCGACGTTCACCCTGCCGTCAGAGGCATTCTGGATTTCAGTGGTCTCTGGCTTCTTTTTTATCGTTGCCAGTCTTGGGCTTTACGCCGCATTTCATCGTGGCCCTGTGAGGTTGGTTGCACCAATCATTGCCGCTTATCCTGTTCTATCGGTCGGCTGGGCAGTGTTTCGAGGTGCAGACGTCTCGTGGCTGCAATGGGTCGCCGTCCTTTTGATTATCGCGGGCGTTTCGGTTGTTGCGGCGCTGGCGGATCATGGCGAAGAGGACGTCGCGCCCAAAGGGCCTACAATTCTGTTTTCACTGATTGCAGCCATTGGTTTTGCAGGGACATTTGCGCTTGGCCAATATGCCGCTGAGACAGCAGGGCATATGCCTGTCACGCTGGTGACACGGATCACCGCGATTACGCTTTTGATTGCAGGTATGGCGATACGTCGCTTGCCATTCTGGGCGGGCAAAAAGGCAATGCCAATGCTCGTTGTCATGGGTATCGCTGACGGGATCGCGCTTGCGTGTGTGCTCTCGGCGGGCGGGCTTCCCGATGCGCAATATGCAGCCGTGGCCGCATCATGTTTTGGCCTACTAACAATCGTTTTGGCTTGGGCGATCCTGCGCGAGCAGATGACCCCGCTGCAATGGTTTGGCTGCGCTTTGGCCTTTGGTGGGATCGGCTATCTGGCGCTGTGACCAAATAGCCGAATTCCGTTATTCCGCCGCAATAGTCTCTATTTTCTCGACCTTCACAGCCGAGAATTTGAACTCGGGGATTTTCCCGTATGGGTCCACCGCAGGGTTCGTCAGGATGTTCGCGGCCGCCTCGACATAGGCAAAGGGCAGGAACACCATATCAGGGGCCACGGCACGGTCTTCACGCGCCATGATCTCGATTGATCCGCGTCGGGTAGACAGCCGCAGCATCCCACCAGCAGGAACACCAAGTTTGCGCAAAGTGGACGGGTGCAGCGAACAGTTCGCCTCTGGCTCCAGACCGTCAAGAACCTTGGAACGACGGGTCATTGACCCCGTGTGCCAATGCTCCAACTGACGTCCCGTTGTGAGGATCATCGGATACTCTGCGTCGGGTGCCTCATCAGGTGCAATCACATCGGCAGGAGTGAATTTCGCACGGCCATCGGCACGCGGGAACCCGTTCGCAAACATGATCGGCTGACCTGGATCAGTTGGCGAAAGCGACGGATAAGTGACCGCACTTTCGTTTTCCAAACGATCCCAAGAGATGTTGCTGAACGACTTCATCAACAGACCCATTTCCGCGAAAACTTCGCGAGGGTGGGTGTATTTCCAGCCGAGGCCAAGACGCTTTGCGAGCTCAACTTCAATCCACCAATCTTCGCGTGCTTCACCCGGAGGGGCAACAGCAGGACGGCCCATTTGGACCTGACGGTTGGTATTCGTGACCGTGCCAGATTTCTCGGCAAAGGCAGAGGCAGGCAGGATCACATCAGCATAGTTTGCCGTTTCAGTGATAAAGATATCCTGCACAATCAGGTGCTTCAGCTTTGCCAAAGCGTCACGCGCATGTTCCACATCAGGATCAGACATCGCAGGGTTCTCGCCCAAGATATACATCCCATGAATATCGCCATCATGCACCGCATCCATGATCTCGGTCACAGTCAGGCCCTTTTGCGCAAGCAGTGGTTCGTTGATCGCATCAGCGGTCAAATCACGCGCCCAAACTTCGGCGAAACGTGACCGCACGCCGTCGTCGGTCACTGTCTGCATATCAGGCAAGAACATCGGGATCAGGCCTGCATCAGACGCACCCTGCACGTTGTTTTGGCCGCGCAATGGGTGAAGCCCCGCGCCGGGGCGACCGACTTGACCCGTCATCAAGGCAAGCGAGATCAGACAACGTGAGTTATCGGTGCCGTGAATGTGCTGCGAAATGCCCATGCCCCAGAAAATCATCCCCGCTTTAGCACCTGCAAAAGTGCGGGCCACATCGCGCAGCACCTCTGGTTCAATGCCGCAGATCTTTGACATTTTCTCAGGTGTGAAATTCGCGAGGTGGGCTTTTTCGGCGTCCCAATTCTCGGTGTATTTCTCGATATAGGCTTTGTCGTAAAGCTCTTCTTCGACGATCACATGGCAGATCGCATTGAGCATCGACACATCCGCACCGGGGCGGAATTGCAGCATATGTGACGCGAATTTACGCAGGCCAACGCCGCGCGGATCCATGACGATCAGCTTGCCACCACGTTTCGCGAACTGCTTGAAATAGGTCGCGGCAACAGGGTGGTTTTCGACAGGGTTCGCACCAATGACAATTGCCACATCTGCGTTTTCGATCTCGTTAAAGGTCGCAGTAACCGCACCCGATCCGACGTTCTCCATCAAGGCCGCAACGGACGACGCATGGCACAAACGTGTGCAGTGATCGACGTTGTTGTGGCCGAATCCTTGGCGGATCATTTTCTGGAAAAGGTAGGCCTCTTCGTTGGTGCATTTAGCCGAGCCAAAGCCAGCAACAGACGCCCCGCCCTTCTCTGCCTTCAGGTCCAAAAGCCCCTTTGCGGCGAAATCAAGCGCCTCGTCCCATGACGCCTCGCGGAAGAATTCCTGCCAGTTTCCAGGGTCAACGTTGAGCCCTTTGGCAGGTGCATCATCACGGCGGATCAGTGGTTTCGTCAGACGGTGATCGTGGTGGATATAGTCAAAGCCAAAGCGCCCTTTGACGCAAAGACGCCCTTCGTTTGCGGGGCCATTGATGCCCCCCACAAACTTCACTTTGTTGTCTTTGACCTTGAGCGAAATCTGGCAGCCGACACCGCAGAATGGACAGACGGACTCGACTTCGCTGTCGAAATCCGCGCTGTCGCCAACTTGGTTTTCATCCGTCACCGTCGCGGGCATCAAAGCACCCGTCGGGCAAGCCTGCACACATTCGCCGCACGCCACACAAGAGCTGTCGCCCATCGGATCGTCCATATCGAAAACGGGGTAGGCGTTATGCCCGCGCCCCGCCATGCCGATCACATCGTTGACCTGCACTTCGCGACATGCACGTACGCAAAGACCGCATTGGATACACGCATCAAGGTTCACCGACATCGCAACGTGCGAGCTGTCGAGCAGCGGAATATGTTCGGCATCCATCGTCGGAAAACGGCTCTCAGACACACCCTGCGCCTCAGCCATATCCCAAAGGTGAGAGGATTTGTCGTGGGCGACTTCGCGCTCTGGCTGGTCGGCGACGAGCATTTCCATCACCATCTTGCGGGCCTGCACTTCGCGCGGCTTGTCAGTTGTGACAACCATGCCCTCGGACGGTTCGCGAATACACGACGCAGCCAAAGTACGCTCGCCCTCGATTGCAACCATACAAGCACGGCAGTTACCGTCAGACCGATAGCCCGGCTCTGGCTTGTGGCACAGATGCGGGATCACAAGGCCGCGCCCGTTGGCGACCTCCCAGATGGTCATGCCTTTTTCAGCTTCGACCGATTTACCATCAAGTGTGAATGTAATTTTTGACATCAGATTTCATCCTTGAAGAAGGCCATGACCATTTTGATCGGGTTCGGTGCCGCCTGACCAAGGCCACAAATCGAGGCATCAACCATGGTGGTGTTGAGTTCCTTGAGCAGCGCTTGGTCCCATTTCGGGGCCTGCATCAACTTGACCGCTTTCTCGCAACCGACGCGGCATGGGGTGCATTGACCACAGCTCTCGTCTTCAAAGAAACGTAGCATATTCAGTGCAGCATCGCGGGCGCTGTCACGTTCAGAGAGGACGACCACCGCAGCAGACCCGATGAACGTGCCGTGCGGTTGCAGCGTGTCGAAATCAAGCGGGATGTCACACATGGAAGCGGGCAGCAAACCAGAGGACGGACCACCCGGTTGATAGGCATTGAACACCTCGCCAGCGGCCATGCCGCCAGCGGCATCAATGACGTCCATAATCGTGGAACCAGCAGGAAGAAGATAGACGCCAGCGTTCTTGACGCGGCCTGATACGGAGTAGCTGCGCAAGCCCTTGCGGCCATTCTTTTCGACCGAATTGAGAACCTCTGGCCCTTCGCGCATGACGCGGGCGACCCACAACAAGGTCTCGACGTTATGCACCAGCGTTGGCTTTCCAAAGATACCGACTTGGGCCACAAACGGCGGACGGTGACGCGGAATGCCGCGCTTGCCTTCGATGCTTTCGATCATCGCGGATTCTTCGCCGCAGATGTAGGCACCGGCACCGCGGCGCACCTCGATGTAGCCAGCCTCGAGAATACCAGCCGCCTCAAGTTTCGCGATTTCAGCAGCCAAGATATGCAGCACAGCAGGATATTCGTCGCGCATGTAAATATAGGCACGCTCTGCCTCCACGGCCCAAGCCGCGATCAACATGCCCTCTAGGAAAAGATGCGGCGTGCGCTCTAAATAATAGCGATCTTTGAATGTGCCAGGCTCGCCCTCGTCGCCGTTCACGGCAAGATAGCGGGTGCCCTCATTGGCGCGGACAAAGCCCCACTTGGTACCAGATGGGAAGCCAGCGCCACCAAGACCGCGCAAACCGCTTTCCTTGATCTTGGCTTGCACGTCTTCCCAATTGCCGTCCTTGCGCAGCGCCTTCAGTTCGGCGTAACCACCAGCGGCAACATAGGCGTCAAAACCTTCGTAGTCGGGGATTACTGCGTGGGTATGGCCACCCGCAATTGCGGCCTCGACCTTTTCAACAGTGGCGTGGTCGATATGGGCGTGGCCGATTTCCAATACGGGCGCTGTATCACAACGACCCATGCAAGGGGCACGCAACACGCGCACTTCATTCGCATCAAGACCATCCTCGAGTGCCTTTTTGAGCGCCTGCGCACCAGCCATCTCGCACGAAAGGCTATCACAAACACGAATCGTCAGCGCGGGCGGCTTTGGCTCGCCCTCTTTGACCACATCAAAGTGGGCGTAGAAGGTCGCGACCTCATAGACCTCAGCCTGACCAACACGCAGCAGTTCGGCCAAAGACCGCAAATGGGTCGCAGAAAGGCATCCGAATTTGTCTTGGATCAAGTGCAAATACTCAATGAGCATATCACGCGCATAAGGGCCATCACCCAAAAGCGCGACAACCTCGCCGTGGGCTGTATCGTCTAACTGCCGACCCTTTGTGGTATGGCGGCCTTTACCCTTACCAGATTTCCAAACGCCCTTACGATCATCGAGTGCCATTCTGCGGGTATCCTTTGCATATGTCTTGAGCATAGGTTTATCGGGCGCAAAGCTATCGCAACAGCGCAAATACGACATTCACCGTGTCAGTTGCGTTCTTGGGCGGGGCACAGGACATGCGAAAGTTTCGTATACACCCCAAAGCGCGCCGAATTTTTACGCCTGTCTGCGACTGCGGAATTTCTTTTCAAAGGCAGCCCCGATGAAAACGAGGACCAAAAGCGCAGCCGTAGCACCCAAGAAAGTCGCAGCACCTAGGAACACTTCAGATGTGCCATGTTCCCCGCGCAGCATTGGCCAAAGCGTCACAGTAAATAGCGCCCCCACCCCAAGCGTTGCCCCAAATACGACAATGCCGACGTTTCCACTGCGCTTTGGACGGGTCAGCATGCGACGCGCCGATGCGACTTGCTGGCCCACGTCGGCCTGCATCGCCAAAAGGGCTGGCACAATCAGAAGAACCAGAACCATGCCAAAACCCAAACCATAGACCAACGTGATCACTGTCGGTTTCAGGAACTGCGCTTGGCTGGACCCTTCATACAAAAGCGGCGCAAGCCCAAGGACAGTCGTCATTGTCGTCAGCATGACGGGGCGCAAACGGTCCGCTGTCCCATCTATAATAGCTGGAATAAGTCCGCGTTCTTGGGCGTATTCATCAATGGTCGAAACAAGCACGATGGAATCGTTGATGATAATACCAACCATACCAATCAGCCCGACGACCGTGAATATACTCAGCGGCACATCCCATAGGTAATGCCCGTAGATCGTTCCGACGAGACCAAAGGGGATAATGGCCATCACGACAAGAGGCCGAGTCCAGCTGGAAAAAATCCAAGCTAGCGTTAGGAAGATGCCCGTGAGGCAGAGAATCAATCCGTCACGCGCGTCATTGAGGAACTGATCTGACTGTTCCGACAACCCAGACAGTCTGGTCTCGACGCCAAACTCCGATTCCAAAGTGGGCAGAATATCCGCCTCGACTAGTGTCATGATTTCCGCGGCCCGCGCGGGATCATCCTCTGACAAATCGCCTGTTACCGAGATCAGTTGCACACCGTTTTCGCGACGGATGGTGGAGAATCCCGTGCGTTGGGTCACGCCCACGATGTCCGCCAAGGGCACATAGATGCCGCTCGTCGCCCGCATCTGCGAGCGTTCAAGAAAATCGGCCGTAAGCTCACCTGCCGGAAGCTCAACCCTGATAGTTCCAGAACGCGGACCATCAGGATAGGTCGCGGCCTCAATCCCACCCAAGCGATCCCGCAGTGTCCGTCCCAAAGCGTCAATGGTGAAGCCAAGGTTTTGACCCTGCGGCGTGAGTTGAAGAATGATTTCCTCTTTGTCATATGCCAAATTGTCCTCAAGCGCGGAGACTTCGCCAAATTGCGCGAGGCTCGTCTTCAGGCTTTCGGCTGCGGCCTTCAGGGTCTCGGAGCTCGCGCCATAAATCTGGATGTCGAGGGCGTCACCACCTGGCCCGCCGCGCCAACTTCTAAAGCTGACTGTTTCGGCAAGGGGGTGGTTCACAACCTTGTCTTGAAGTTCGGCGACAAAAGCGTTGCTTGAATAACTGCGCAAATCCGCATCAATCAATTCAATGGAAATTGCGCCAAGCTGAAAGCTGTCTTTCGCTTCGGTTCCGGCAATGCCGCGACCAGAATTGCCTCCGATTTCGGCCATGACAAAGGCAAGCGGGTTCGCTCCATATTTTTCCTCATATTCCGCCGCAAGATCGTTTGTCGCCCTTTGCATTTCCCGCATCATCGCAAGGGTGTCTTCGCGCGTGGCGCCATCGGTCATCACAAAATTGGCGCTGATCGATCCCTGCTCGGGAGAGTTAAAAAACCGCCATGTCACATCGCCATTAATAAAGAGAACGACTTGACTGGCAAGGACGACAACAGCCCCCGCAAAGACAGGATAACGCGCCCAAATGACGGCCGCGATGAAAGGGCGGAACAATTGTTCGCGCACCCAATCAAAGCCTTTGTTCACAAATCGGCTAGGCGCGTCATACCAATGGTCTTTCATCGAATGCGCAATCGAATGGGACATATGGTTTGGCAAAATCAGGAAGCACTCGACCAAGCTGGCGGTCAAAACCACGATGACGGTAAAGGGGATATCCGCAATCAGGTCGCCAAATCGCCCCCCGATAGCAACAAGCCCAAAGAACGCGATAATCGTCGTAAGCGTCGCCGAAAAGACGGGAGAAAACATGCGCCGCGCGGCATTTTCCGCGGCCGTGACAGGGTCCTCGCCCAGCTTACGGGCCCGAAAATCGGCATGTTCACCAACAACAATCGCGTCATCAACAACGATGCCAAGCGTCAGAATGAGCGCGAAGAGGGATATCATATTGATCGTCAGGCCAGCCAAAAACATCAGCGCCATCGCCGCCAGCATCGAAACAGGGATTCCCGCAGCGACCCAAATAGCGGTTCGCGCATTCAAGAAGAGAAAAAGAAGTATGACGACCAGCCCCAGTCCCATAAGCCCGTTCTCTAGCAAGATATTCAGCCGGCCCGTAATTAGTTCGGCGCGGGTCCGGATCAGGTCGACTTTCACACCTTCTGGCAGACCCAACTCATAGGTGTCTGCGACGGCCTGAACCTTGTTTTGCATATCAATCGCATCGCCGCGATCCGATCGGTCAACGCGGATTGAGAGCGCAGAATTGCCCCCAACGAAATACGCGCGGTCGCGGTCAATGCTACCTTGGGTCACATGCGCAACATCGCCGATCCGAAGAACAGAGTTGTCGGCATTGGTTCGCAAAACGATTCCCGAAATCTCTGTAACTGTCCGCTTTGCGGCACCTGTTCTGACGCGCGACGTGCCTGATACATCGCCTGCGGGACTTGCATCGGCCTCATTTGCAATCGCGTCAGCGATTTGCGCCAGCGTTACATCGTGTTCAATCAAGGACAGCGACGGGACTTCGACAATCGTTTCGGCAGAGGCGATTCCTTGCACTGTCGTTTGCGTCACGCCAGCTGCGAATAACCTTATCACCAGCTCATCGGCAAAACGGGCCAATTGATCGGCGCCGACGGGGCCAGTGATCACCACATCCGTGACGCGGTCCGACCACTGCCCACGCGATACCGATGGTGTTTCGGCGGCCTCGGGTAGGTTGCTGATCCCATCGACGGCCTTTTGCACATCGTCCGTTGCGCGGGCCATGTCCCAATTCGGCTCGAACTCCAACCTTATGCTCGCCCGACCTTCGGTCGCAGTGGCGGCAGAGTCGATAACCCCTTGGACGCTGAGCAATGAAGGCTCAATTACTTGCACAATGGCGCGGTCAACGTCTTCGGCGCCTGCCCCGCTCCAGGTCACAGACACGCTCACTGTATCCACAATCACATCAGGGAAAAACTGGGCGCGCATCCGTGGAAACGCAGCGATACCAGCCACCAGCATAACCACCAACAACAGGTTCGCTGCCGTCTTATGGCGGGTGAAATATGATATGATGCCGCCAGAACCTGAGAGCTGCCTCATAGCTTATCCTCCCATCCGGCTTTCCAGCCGTGCGAGCGTTTCTGCCGAAATCTCGCCCGCTTGGATTTGGGTCACGATCCGCGCTTTTGCCTCTTGAGGCATCCGTGTATTGCCTTCGATAAACGACAAGAGTTTCGCTTGCTGTTCGGGCGTGAGGACCACCGTTTCTGGCTCGGCCGCGACCACCTCGCCATCAACAGAGCGCCTGATCGGATTGACCTTGATCCCCGCCCCCAAGATCGGAGACCGCTCTGCGACGACGTCAGCCCCATTCAGGCCACGTGCGCGAATAATGACGTCATCACCTTGACGGCGCAGGACCTCCACATCGGCCACCGACAGGCGATCATCCTCGCCAATGACAAGCACAGTATTGTCTGCCGCGACGGCGGTAGCTGGCAACAAGACAACCCTATCCAATGGAGGCTCCGTTATGCTGAGCGTCACGAAATCGCCTGGACGAAAACCGCGCGGTTCTGCCATCGTCGCAAAGATAAGACGACCAGTTTGACCCTCAGCCACAGACGCGCTTTCGCGGCTTAATGTGGCCGTTGAAACCAAGTCGACGCCAAGCACATCAAGCCGAACGCTGGCATCGGCATTGATCAGGTTTCCGTCGGCATCGAGCAACCGCGTGTATTGCGCCGTCGAGACACGAAACGCGACCTCAAGCTGCGATGTATCGATCAAGGTTACGATCAGTTGGTTGGCCGTGACACGCCCACCGAAAACAGCAGCCACATCGGCCAAGCTGCCGTCGAAGCCTGCAACTATGGTCGTGTCATCAAGGGCACGTTGCGCTTCGCTCAAATCGATCTCAGCGCGAAATTTTTGCGTCGTCGCTTGATCAATGCGAGCCTGCGCTTGGGCCACTGATTGGCGGCGTGACAGCACTGCTTGATCCGCAGCGGAGGCCGCGAGTTCCGCGATCTCAACTGCCGAAGCCGTGCCAAAACCGCGCTTTTGTAGGTCTTGCTGCCGCGTCAGAGCGGCTTTTCGAATGCGCGCTTGCTCGGAGGCCGCCGCGCTTTCATCTTGTGCCAAAATCAATGCTCGATGGGCGTCGCGCAGCTCGGCCTCGGTATCCTGCAAATTCGCTTGAATGCGGTCGTAAGCGGACTGGGCATCAGTTGGGTCAATCCGGACAAGGACCTCTCCTTCGCGAACAATTCCGCCGTCTTGAAAACGCGTCGATACTTCGATGATCCGCCCATTAGTTGACGGGCGCAGATCAAGCGTTTTGGCCGCTTGAACCTCGCCATATACTGTCAGTTCTGGCGTGATGGCTGTCGGTTCGATTTTGATCGCGTTGACAGATAGAACCCGTTCTTGTTGCGGCCGTGTGCGTGGCTCTTGTGACATCTTGGCTTGGATCGCGTCATAGACCATCGTGCCCGCCACCCCAAAAAGTGCGAGTGTCGTGGCCAATAGGAAAAGCCCCGTCAGGCTGCGGCGCAAAAATCGCATTTATCTCTCCTTGGTGGTGGCGCTTGGACACGTTCTACGTCTTATACGGACGGGCAGCGCATTTTCGTCAAATAAATATGGTATTCGGGGCAAAAAAGTTCGCTCACCGTTCAGCGGAAAGCCTCACAACCTGCGCGACGTGATGGAGTTGCTCTGCCAGCGGATTACTTTTCCGCCAAATCATGCCGATACGGCGCGATGGTGCGCGCCCTTCAAACTCAACGACATCGACCTTGGCGGCGCGGGTTTCGACGGCGATCGCCATCTGAGGCAATAGCGTAACACCCATCCCGGCGCCGACCATTTGAACGAGGGTCGAGAGTGAGGAGCCATCGAGCCCCTCCCACGCACGCGAGGTTCTGACCGTGCAATAAGCCAGCGCCTGATCCCGAAAACAATGCCCCTCCTCGAGCAGTAATAACCGCATATCGCGCAGCATGTCTGCGTTCGGCACTGGTTTTTGCGCGTCTGTAACGGGGCGAATCAGGACAAATTTTTCCTCAAATAAATCCACTTCCGTAAAAGCCGCCTCATTCACGGGCAGCGCCACAACGGCGGCATCTATCCTGCCGTCAGATAACTCTTGGATAAGTCGAGGCGTCAGTGTTTCGCGGATATTGAGCTCGATTTCTCGGTGACTCCTTTGCATGTTCGCAATGAATTTCGGGAGCAGATACGGCGCAATCGTCGGAATAAATCCCAACCGCAACTGTCCCGTGAGTTGACTTTGCGATGCGCGGGCCAGATCGCTGAGGTCATCAGAAGCGCGTAGAATTTCACGTGCGCGAGTTTCAAACACCCTTCCGAACTGCGTGAGCCGCACTTGCCGCGCGCTACGCTCGAATAGCGCTATACCGATAATTTCTTCGAGTTCTTTGATCTGCATCGAAAGCGCTGGTTGCGAAATTGAACAGGTATCGGCAGCCATCCCAAAATGGAGATGCTGCGCCAGCGCCTCAAAATAACGCAATTGCTTCAACGTGAATTCCGCCATAATCACAACTTATCACAGATATCAGAAAATCCAACTTAAACTAATCGTCCAAGCTTGCTATCATTCTTGCAAATCAACCAACATTGGAGCAAAAAATGGACGGATCTGACGTAAATAAGTGCCCTGTCATGGGTCATAGCGGCACCGCAAAAGGCACAAATGCCAACCAACATTGGTGGCCGAATCAACTGAACCTCAAGATGCTTCACCAGAACACGCCGCAGGGCGATCCGATGGGCGAAGGTTTTGACTACGCAGCCGAGTTTAAAACACTTGATCTGGATGCCGTTGTCGCCGATTTGCGCGCGCTTATGACGGATAGCCAAGACTGGTGGCCTGCCGATTATGGTCACTACGGTCCGTTCTTTATTCGCATGGCGTGGCACTCTGCGGGCACATACCGTGTCGGTGACGGTCGCGGTGGCGCGACATCAGGCAGCCAGCGTTTTGCACCTCTCAACAGCTGGCCTGACAACGTCAACCTCGACAAGGCCCGCCGCCTGCTTTGGCCAATCAAAGCGAAGTATGGTCGTAAGCTGTCTTGGGCTGACTTGATGATCCTGACAGGGAACGTCGCACTCGAATCCATGGGCTTTAAGACCCACGGTTTTGCAGGTGGTCGCGTTGATATTTGGGAACCAGAAGAAGACATCTACTGGGGTCCAGAAACGGATTGGTTGGCCGATGAGCGCTATGAAGGCGCACGCGAGCTGATCGGTGAATTGGGCGCCGTGCAAATGGGCCTGATCTACGTGAACCCAGAGGGGCCAAACGGTAACCCTGACCCCAAGCTCTCCGCGCACGATATCCGCGACACGTTCCGCCGCATGGCGATGAACGATGAGGAAACTGTGGCGTTGGTTGCTGGTGGTCACACATTCGGCAAGGCGCACGGTGCAGGTGATCCCGACAAATTCGTGAGCGCCGAACCAGAAGGCGCGGCTGCCGAGGAGCAAGGCCTAGGTTGGCGCAACTCTATGGGTTCCGGCGTTGGCGTTGATACGATTTCTTCGGGCATCGAGGGCGCTTGGACCAAGACTCCAATCGCATGGGACAACAGCTATTTCGACACCCTCTTCGGTTTCGAATGGGAATTGACCAAAAGCCCAGCAGGCGCTCAGCAGTGGACAGCCGTCGGCGGCGAAGGCACCGTGCCGGACGCACATGATGCATCGCGCACACATGCACCGATGATGACAACTGCTGACCTCGCATTGCGCGAAGATCCAGCCTACGCGAAAATCTCTAAGCGCTTCCACGAGAACCCAGCAGAGTTTGCAGCAGCCTTTGCAAAAGCTTGGCACAAGCTGACACACCGCGACATGGGGCCGTTTGAATTGGGCCTTGGTAAGCTGGCACCGACACAGCCAGAGTTGTGGCAAGACCCTGTGCCAGCACCAACAGCGGCACCTTTGTCAGATGGCGATATTGCCACGCTGAAGACGAAATTGCTGGCCGCTTTGCCGGTTGCGACTTTGGTCAAAACCGCTTGGGCCTCTGCGTCCACGTACCGTAATTCCGACAAACGTGGTGGTGCCAATGGCGCACGTATCCGCCTTGCGCCTGCAAAAGATTGGGCGGCGAACAACCCAAGCGAACTTGCAGCGTCCCTGAAGGCAATTGAGGGCGTTCAAGCCGGATTTGGTGCGGATAAAGTGTCGATTGCCGACCTGATCGTTCTGGGTGGCGTTGCTGCGGTTGAGCAAGCGGCCAAGAATGCGGGTCATGCCGTTTCCGTGCCTTTCTCAGGCGGTCGCACGGATGCGACCCAAGAGCAAACGGATGTGGAATCCTATGCTTGGCTAGAGCCAAAGTCAGACGGTTTCCGCAACTATCACAACACAGCAGAGCGTCGCACGCCCGCGGAAATGCTGGTCGATAAGGCGCAGCTTCTCACGCTGACAGGGCCAGAAATGACCGTTCTGGTTGGTGGTATGCGCGCGCTTGGTGCGAATACAGACGGGTCCGATCTTGGGGTGTTCACTACCAAAAAGGACACGCTCTCCAACGACTACTTCGTCAACTTGCTCGACATGGGCACCGCTTGGACTGCGACCTCTAAGAATAGCTATGAGGGCAAAGATCGCAAAAGTGGCGCGGTGAAATGGAAGGGGACTTCCGTCGATCTCGTGTTCGGTTCCAACTCGATCTTGCGGGCACTTGCCGAGGTCTACGGCTCTGCCGATGCTTCTGAAAAGTTCGTGAAAGATTTTGTGGCTGCTTGGACAAAAGTCATGAACCTCGATCGTTTCGACCTCGTCTAACGACACCTTAGGTATTGGCGGCCCAGCGTCGCCAATACCACCCAAATTTGGCTAAAATTCGCGTCGATTTCGATCTAGAGAAATCCGCTAAACCCGCCAGATTGATAGCAAAATTCATCCTTTGTGAACTGGACACAGGCAGTGTCAAAGACCTTGGCGTGGTGCCTCAAATCGCCATGCAGAACGGGTTGAAACGGTCAAAAGGACTCCATTAATGCATTCGACACCTACCGCAACTGATGGGTCAACTGGCCAGAAATTCTCACTCCAACATCTCGCCATTAAGGTTGCCATCCCGCTCGGGATCATGTCTGTCGCCCTTTATGGTCTGTCCCATTTCACGACGGGGGTCAGTGCCGCAGAAATCAGGGATGATGCACTTAGCTATGACGCCACGACACTCGCGTTGTCCCTTCTTGCCATGCTGGTAAGCTATGCGCTTTTGGGTCTCTATGACGCGCTGATCATGCCGACGGTCTCCTCCGTCAAAGTCCCGTTTAAGCTCATGGTCGCAACTGGAGCCAGCAGTATGGCGATCTCTAATCTGTTCGGCTTTTCATGGCTCACGGGGGGCGCATTACGCTTCAAGGTTTATACTGCCCGCGGCGTCAGCATTTGCGCAATCGCAAAGCTGATGGCAACGGCATGGGCCGCATTTTTCGCGGGCCTTTGGGTAATCATCGGCATCGTCATGGTCATCAATCCCAGCGGATTTGTGCATATGCTGCCGATGCCAAGCAACTTTGTCATGCTGACAGGTGCAGCAATGCTGACACTCATGTTTGGCTACTTCAAATGGACATGGCAAAATGACAGGATGATCCACGTTGGCCCGCTGGCGTTCAGCCTGCCAGAGGGAAAACTTGGGGTCAATTTGACAGTCGTCACGGTCCTCGATTTGGCTGCGACAGCATTGACGCTCTACGTCCTGCTACCACCCGATCTGACACAGGATTTCATCTACTTTATCGGCCTGTTTGTCGTGGCACTTGGCCTTGGCGTGCTTAGCCATTCTCCTGGCGGCTTGGGTGTATTTGACGCAACGATTATCGCGGGCCTAGGTGCAATGGGGCGGTCTGACGTCATGGTCGCGATTGCGCTTTACCGTGTAGTTTACACAATAATCCCTGCTACTTTGTCGCTCATCAGCGTTGTTTTCATTTGGCTCTATGCGCATCGCGCGCGGATGCAACTTGCCATTCTCAAAATCCACAAATCCTGCGCAGAGACCATTCCGATTGCGGCGGCTGGCTTGGCCATGTTCTCTGGTGCAGTCCTACTGCTCTCGGGGAGTTTTCCATCGGACCCGTCACGCCTCCGCCTTATGCGACAGGCCCTGCCATTAGAATTGGTAGAGGCATCCCACTTGTTGGGCAGCGTTAGCGGTGTGCTGTTGATGATCGTCGCACACGGCCTTTACCGACGCATGTTCCGCGCTTGGCTGGTCGCGATGGTGCTCTTTGCCGTGGGGCTTCTGGTGTCGATTTTGAAAGGATTCGACTGGGAAGAGGCCACAACAATCGCGTTCATCATGGGGGTATTGTGGATATTCCGCGCAGCCTTTTATTGCGCGAGCTTCCAAACAGGGCCAACACTCAATTGGCGCTGGATCGGGACGGTTTGCGCACTCACTGTTGCGATTGTTTGGATCGGCCTGTTCGCAAATTCACAAGTTCCACTGAACCAAGTGCCGTGGTGGGAATTCGCATGGCAGGGAGATGCCTCACGCTTTGTGCGCGCAACACTTGCGATTTCTGTTGTGCTTGCGGCGCTCCTTCTCAACGCCTTGCTGACGAAACAGGCGACGCGCTTGCGCCCGGAACCGATCCCAGCAGTTGTTCGCAATCTCGTCAAACAGTCCACATTTGCCGAAGCTGGCATTTCACTATCTGGTGACAAACGATTTGTCGTTAGCCCCGACAACAAAGCATTCTTGGCCTATGCCGACACGGGCAGTTCCTTGATCTGCAAAGGTGATCCCGTTGGAGACAAAGACGCCTGCGTTACCGTCCTGTGGCAATTCCGCGAACTTGCTGATCAGATGGGTCGGAAATGCGCATTCTATCGGGTTTCAGATGCCTATCTTCCAACGTTCCTCGATCTTGGGATGCAAATTCTCAAGATCGGTGAGGTCGCCAGAATTGAGCTGGCAAACTTCAACCTGCAAAGACCAAAACGACGCGCGTGGCGTAATGGAAAACTGCGTGTGGAAGCGGAAGGTTACCAATTCGAGATCATCCCCACTGGCTCCCTCAACTATGATTTTGAACAGTTGCGCACAGTGTCAGATGCATGGCTGGCGCAAAAACTGGGACAAGAGAAAGGGTTTTCTCTTGGGTCTTTTTCACGCACATATTTGGATGAGTTTGATATTGGCGTCTTGCGACACACCGAAACCGGCAAGATCACGGCGTTCGCGAACATTATGAAGACTGGCAACACCGCAGAGCTTTCCATCGATCTGATGCGTTACGATCCGGCTGGACCCGTTTCGTCGATGGATGGATTATTCGCTGGCATGCTCCTATGGGGTCATGAGAACGGCTATCGCAACTTTTGCCTCGGCGCGTCTCCGCTATCTGGGTTGGAGCAACGCAGGTTGGCGCCCGTCTGGCACCGCATCGGGCACTTCCTGTTTCACAACGGCGAGTCATTCTACAAATTTGCGGGCCTGAGTCAGTTCAAGCAAAAGTTTGCCCCAAACTGGTCTCCCGAATACCTAACCGTGGCCAATAAAATGGATGTAGCACGTGTTCTTTACGAGGTGAGCGTTCTCATATCAAAAGGCCCCCAGGAGACGACAAGAACTGCCAAGACGCGACATGTTCATAGTGCACCCGATTTGATGACCATTCGGTCTATTTCCGCTGAATAGGGTCGCATTTACATGGGTTTAGATCTGATGTGGCGTTGATTGGTTTGCTCTTTACGCCACAGCAATCTGTTGACCGCGTGTCTCGCGGGTTTCGGGCACGCAATAGGCGGGATGGGCGCGATCATGATTGCGACAAGAAATACTGACCACACTCTTTCCGCTCACACGCAAGGGCGTCGAAATTCGGGAACATATCGCGATGCTGTTTTCAGGCGAACTGGCGCAAAAGTTCATCAATGACTGCCAAATCGCGGGTGAGTCGCTGTTTGTTTTCAATGGAATCAGGCCATAATTTCAAAATCGGGTGCGAAAATCTTTAAGAAGGCTTAAGCTTGGTGACAATGTCACTGACCTGTGGCGTGAAGTACTGTTCAATCAAGACAGACAAATGGAGAGAAAACATGACATTCGCAAAAAACATGGGCGGCATTGACCGCATCGTTCGCTTTATCATTGGTGCGCTGTTGGTGGTTCTCGCGATCACTGGCACAATCGGTGTTTGGGGTTGGATTGGCATCATTTTGGTTGTGACGGCCTTTATTAACTTCTGCCCGATCTACCGCGTATTTGGTATTAAGACTTGTAAAGACTGCTAATCCGCTAACCTGAAACAACCCGCGGCATTGTGTATGAATGCGGCGGGTTTTTTGCATTTCAACGAAAGATACATTTACAAAATCAATAAATTGAATATAATGTTTAGCGTGTATTTAGATCAGTCGTTCGATCATAGTGCGTTGAGAAAATCGACCCAACATCTGAGGGGCATAAATGTCAAATCCCGATTGGACGACTCGATTTGATGGTTTGCTATCCATCGAGCCTCTGACAGCTCAATATTTAGAAACACACAGTAAAGTTATCTCGATCCCATCCAAAACCACAATCTTCGGACCTGGAAAATCACCCGAAAACATGCTCTTACTGTTGGACGGCACTGTGCGCGTGCAGCAGTCTTCAGAGAACGGCCACGAGATCGTGCTTTATCGGATCAATGCAGGTGAAAGCTGTGTTTTAACAACTGCCTGCCTCTTGTCCCACGAGGCCTATTCCGCCGAAGGCATCACCGAAACCAACGTCAGCGCTGTCACCATTCCGCGCGACTCATTTAACACATTGGTCAGTACATCAGCAGTTTTTCGTGACTTCGTGTTTTCCGCTTTTTCCAAACGGATCACGGAACTTTGCATGATGATCGACGAGGTGGCATTTCAACGCATCGACGTGCGCCTCGCCCAAAAGCTGATCACTTTGGCCGATGCACAAGGCACGATTACGACCACACACCAAAAGCTATCCGTCGAATTGGGAACCGCACGCGAAGTGATCTCCCGGCAGCTCCAAGAATTCAACCGCCGTGGCTGGATAGACCAATCACGCAGCAAGATCGCCATTCTGGACTTCGACGAAATCACACACCTCTCCAAAACCGCGCGCTAACAACGCACTCACGTACCTCAACGACCTAGACGACATCGCATAACTCTAACGACCCCTCGTGCAAATCTGCGCAGGGGAACCTCCCTCATCCGAGAATACCCAAATGCCAAGCTTGTTCATCCGCTACTTGCCCATTTTGACTTGGGGCAAGACCTACAATAAATCCGCGCTTACCAATGATATGGTCGCCGCCTTGATCGTGACGATCATGTTAATCCCGCAATCGCTCGCCTACGCTTTGCTCGCGGGCTTACCACCAGAGGCGGGCCTTTACGCCTCCATTGCGCCGATCCTGTTCTACGCAATCTTCGGGACAAGCCGCGCACTCGCAGTCGGCCCCGTCGCTGTGGTCTCTCTTATGACCGCCGCGGCGCTTGGTAAAATCGTTGACCAAGGCACCGCAGGTTACGCCGTCGCCGCACTCTCGCTCGCCTTTTTGTCAGGTTCGATCCTGCTTGCCATGGGTGTGTTTCGGCTTGGTTTTGTCGCCAACTTCCTGTCGCACCCCGTCATTGCTGGCTTTATCACCGCATCTGGCGTTCTCATCGCGACGAGCCAACTCAAACATATCTTGGGCATCAAGGGCGAGGGCGAGAACCTGATCGACATGGTGCACGGCCTGATCACACATATCAGCGAGGTGAATTTCATCACCCTGACCATTGGCGTGCTCGCAACGGCATTTCTGTTCTGGGTCCGTAAGGGTCTTAAACCGTTCCTGCGCAAAATGGGCGTTGTCGGAACATTGGCCGATGTGCTTACCAAAGCAGGCCCTGTTGCCGGCGTGGTCGTGACAACCCTCGCTGTCTGGCTATTCGGGCTTGCCGACAAAGGCGTCGCAATCGTCGGTGCTGTTCCACAAAGCTTACCACCGCTCACCATGCCATCGTTCTCACCAGAACTCCTTAAGCAACTTCTTTTGCCGGCGTTCCTGATCTCCATCATTGGATTTGTGGAATCGATCTCGGTGGCCCAAACACTCGCCGCAAAGAAACGCCAACGCATTGATCCGGACCAAGAGCTGATCGGCCTTGGAACAGCAAACCTCGGTGCGGCTTTCACAGGTGGTTTTCCTGTGACAGGTGGTTTTTCCCGCTCTGTCGTCAACTTTGACGCAGGCGCAGAAACCCCTGCCGCTGGTGCTTATACCGCCGTTGGTTTGGCAATTGCTGCGGTCGCTTTGACACCGCTGATCTACTTTTTGCCAAAGGCAACACTTGCTGCGACCATCATTGTCGCTGTTCTTAGCCTCGTAGATTTCAGCATCCTGAAACGGAGCTGGGCATATTCAAAGGCCGACTTCGCGGCTGTTCTGGCGACGATTGTGCTGACCCTCGCAATGGGTGTCGAGATCGGCGTCTCTGCAGGTGTTGGTCTCTCGATTCTGCTGCACCTCTACAAGTCCTCGAAACCACACATCGCCGAAGTTGGCCTTGTTCCTGGCACAGAGCATTTCCGCAACATCCTGCGCCATAAGGTCGAGACCACGCCATCTGTCGTGAACCTGCGCATCGACGAAAGCCTGTATTTCGCCAACGCACGTTTTCTCGAAGATAGAATCTATGACCGCGTCGCGCGTGACAAAGGCGTGCGCCACGTTGTGCTGCAATGTTGCGCCATCAACGAGATCGACCTAAGCGCGCTGGAATCGCTCGAAACGATCAATAGCCGCCTGTCGGAGATGGACGTCAAATTGCACCTGTCCGAGGTCAAAGGCCCCGTTATGGATGTTCTGAAACGTGCGCATTTCCTCTCTGAGCTGACAGGCAAAGTTTACCTGTCACAATTCGAGGCGGCCAACGCTCTACGCTAACTCTTACGACACCGCCCGCGCGATGGCTTGCTCTAGATCATAGATCAAGTCATCCGCGTCCTCGATCCCGATGGACAATCGCAACAGACGCGGGTGCACAGGAAAGCCCACGCCCGACACCGTTTTGCGATGCTCGATCAAGCTTTCGACACCACCAAGCGACGTCGCAGGATAAAACACCTCACAAAAACGCGCGACATCAATCGCCGTCTGTTCCGTGCCAGCCACAACAATCGACAGCATGCCACCGAACTGGCCATTCGTTTGTCGCTTCGACACCTCATGGCCGGGATCATTTGGCAGGCCAGGATAATGAACAACCTCGACATGCTTATGGCCTTCAAAATGCTTCGCCACTGCCATCGCATTCTTGCAGCATTTCTCGACCCGCAAAAACAGCGTCCGCATCCCACGGATCAACATATAGGCATCAAAGGAATGTAAAACCGTGCCCTGCAATTTGCGGATCAAAACGATCTCGTCCCAATAGGGGCCAATTTCTCGGACCGACAAAACACCCGCCGTAATATCGGAATGCCCGTTGAGGTATTTCGTCGCCGAGTGGAACGAAATATCCGCCCCCAGCTCTAGCGCGCGGGTCATATTGGGCGGCGTCGCAGTGCAGTCAGCGATCAGCTTTGCGCCAACGTCATGCGCAATCTTTGATGCCGCTTCAATATCGGTGACTTCCCAATTCGGGTTGTTCGGAGTCTCGACCCAGACCAGCGTCGGCTTTTGTCGCGCGACAGCCTCGGCCAATTCTGCCAAATTCCCAGCCGTGTAGTAATCAAGCGTAATCCGCCCATTTGCGGCATAGGTCTGCAACTGGTGCAAAACCCCATGATACATCACGCGCGGGGCCACTACATGGGCGCCCGTTGGCAAATGCTCAATCACAGCCGTGCAGGCCGACATGCCAGACGCAAACAAAAGCGAATCCGCAGCGCCCTCAAGTTCCGCAATAATTGCCTCTGCGTGAGACGTCGCTTGGTTGCCATCACGCCGATAGAAATACGGTTTACGAATGTCATAATTCTCATCACGGGCATAGGTCGCAGCAGGTTGGATCGACGGCACAACAGCGCCTGTTTCCGCCTCGATAAACCGCAGCGCTTGCGCGACCCGCGTGGTGATTGATGGCTTACGATTGCTGTTGTCAGTCACGGTGGTACTCCGATGAAAATGGCTTTGGCAAATTGGTGCATGGACGCGCCCGAATTGTCCAGCACCCCTATCGCCACGTTATCCGCTGGACATATGTCATAGCCTACGGCAAACCCACTTTCGACCCAATATATTAAACAGCGCAGGCTGACATTCGGCGGATTCCAAATGACTAATCTCAAGCTTAACGACCCCTCCCTTCTTGAAACACGCGGCTATGTAAACGGCCAGTGGATTGAAAAAGATCAAACATTTGCGGTTATGAACCCTGCAACGGGTGAGGCCATCGCGAATGTCGCTGACCTGTCCGTCGCAGACACGACGAGCGCGATTGACGCAGCCTATGCTGCCAAACCTGATTGGGCGTCTTGGACAGGCAAGGAACGCGCCACGGTTCTGCGTAAATGGTACGATTTGATTGTCGCAAACGCCGACGATCTTGCAACAATCCTCACCGCCGAGATGGGCAAGCCTTGGGCCGAGGCCCGTGGTGAAATCCTCTACGGTGCGGGCTTTATCGAATGGTTTGCTGAGGAGGCCAAGCGAGTTTATGGCGACGTAATTCCGGGACACCAACGCGACAAACGGATCGTCATTCTGAAGCAGCCGATCGGCGTCGCAGGCTCGATCACTCCGTGGAATTTCCCCAACGCCATGATCGCCCGCAAGGTCGCCCCAGCCCTCGCTGTTGGCTGCACATTCGTCGCGCGCCCCGCCGAGCTCACACCACTGTCCGCCCTCGCCATGGCCGTTTTGGCCGAACGCGCAGGCATCCCCGCAGGTGTGTTCAACGTGATCCCTTCCACCGACAGCTCCGGCGTCGGCAAAGAACTCTGCGCGAATGAAAAAGTCGCGAAAATCACCTTCACAGGGTCTACTCGGGTCGGCAAAATCCTGATGAACCAGTGCTCTGATACGATCAAAAAGATGTCACTGGAACTCGGCGGGAACGCCCCGTTCATCGTCTTTGATGACGCCGATCTTGATGCGGCCGTTGAGGGTGCGATGATAGCAAAATACCGCAACAACGGCCAAACCTGCGTCTGTGCAAACCGCATTTATGTGCAGGCTGGCGTCTATGATGCCTTCGCCGAAAAGCTGAAAATCGCCACCGAGAAACTTACGATTGGTAACGGTTTTGCACAGGGCGTCACCACTGGTCCGCTGATCAACGAAGCGGCATTGGCGAAGGTCGAAGCTCACATCAATGACGCGGTTTCCAAGGGCGCGACGGTGATCTCTGGCGGCACGCGCTCCAACATCGGCGGAACGTTCTTTCACCCAACGGTCATCACCGGCGTCACCTCAGACATGAAAGTCGCCCGCGAAGAGACATTTGGCCCTGTTGCGCCTCTGTTCAAATTCGATAACGAAGCGGAAGTCATCGCCATGGCCAACGACAGCGAATTCGGCCTTGCCGCTTATTTCTACAGTCGTGATCTTTCGCGCGTTTGGCGCGTCGCAGAGGCGTTAGAAACTGGCATGGTCGGCATTAACACGGGCCTGATCTCGACAGAAGTCGCACCCTTTGGCGGGGTCAAGCAGTCTGGCCTTGGCCGTGAAGGTTCCAAATATGGGACAGAAGATTTCCTCGAAATCAAATATCTCTGCATGGGCGAAATTAAGTAAATTAAACGGTGGGGGCCCTCAATCGCGAGGGCCCCCTCGTTATGCTTTCAGCGCAAAATCTACCGCGATTGAAAGTTTGCCTACCAATTCATCGATTTGAGAATCCTCAATGATGAACGGCGGCGCGAGCAACACGTGATCGCCCGATTGCCCGTCAATCGTGCCGCTCATCGGGTAGCAAACCATGCCTGCCTCAAAGGCCGCCGTTTTGATCCGCCCAGCAATCTTGCGCGATGGATCAAACGGCGCTTTTGTCTCGCGATCCGCGACAAGTTCGATTCCTTGGAACAGCCCGCGACCACGAATATCGCCAACATTCGGATGCTGTCCGAACTCGGCCTGCAACGCCGACATCAGCTTCTCCCCTTGGGTTTTTACCCTAGTGACCAAACCACGGTCCAGCATCGATGTGACCACAGCAACGCCAGCCGCAGCCGCTGTCGGGTGGCCCAGGTAGGTGTGTCCGTGCTGGAAAAAGCCGCTTCCATTCTCGATGGTTTGATAGATTTCAGCACTACAGATCATCGCGCCAATAGGCTGATAACCAGCGCCCAATCCCTTAGCGATACACAAAATATCGGGTGCTACGCCGTCTTGTTCACAGGCGAACAAGCTGCCCGTGCGGCCCATCCCGCACATGACCTCATCTAAGATCAACAAGATCCCGTATTGATCACAAATCTCGCGAATGCGCTTAAAATACCCTGGTGCCGCAGTCAGCGCACCCGCCGTCGCCCCGACCACAGGTTCGGCAGCAAAGGCCATCACATTCTCTGGCCCGACGCGCAGCAGTTCCTCTTCCAACAGGTTCGCGGCCCGCAATCCGTAGGCCTCAAGCGTCTCGCCCTCACGCCGCAAACGGTATTCATAGCAGGGGTCGATGTGGCTCATGTCGATTAAAAGCGGGCCAAATTGGGCGCGCCTCCACGCGTTTCCACCCGCCGACAAGGCCCCCATCGTATTGCCGTGATAGCTTTGCTTGCGTGCAATCAGACGGCCCCGCTTTGGCTCGCCTTTTTCAACGAAATACTGCCGCGCAAGCTTAATCGCAGCCTCCATCGCCTCTGACCCGCCAGAGACCAGATAAACCCGATCCAGCCCCTTTGGTGCATGTTCAATCAGCAAATCAGCGAGCGTTTCCGCAGGCTCGGACGTAAAGAAACCCGTGTGCGCATAAGCCATCGCATCCAACTGCGCCTTAACCGCATCAATGACTATTCTGTCACCATGGCCAAGACACGACACAGCCGCACCGCCCGAGGCATCGAGATATTGCTTGCCGCTGGCATCATAGATGTAACAACCTTCGCCACGCACCGCGACGGGTGGCAGCTGCTTAGTGTGTCGTGGGAAAATATGAGACATTTGCGTTCCTTTTATGCGGTACCGGGGATCATGACTTGCCTTGCGCCCTCTTGAAAATCATCAAAGCTGTGCTTCCAATTCACATCGGGCCAGCGAACCTCCATCTGCCCTAAACGCGGCCGATAAACAGCCGTGTAAAGTGTGCCAAACCCCATTGAGAAGGCGGTGGAGTAAAGCGGCGGACGTAAGAACGCACCGATGAATTTCTCTTCGGGATCGCGGTGCAAGGTGATCCGCTGCAAGAGGTAGCGTTCGCGCTCGACTGTCGCCGTGATCCGCGCATGGCTGATCCATTCAACAGTCTCTTGGTGGTTGGTCGCCACGGCGGCATGGGTCAGGATCGCGGGGCGGTCAGGAGCGAGCATTGCCGTGAGATACTTGCGCTTTTTGTCAATGACAGTGACGTTATAGCTCATGTGGGTCGGGACGCGCGACAACACCTCGCCTGCCTCCTCCGCTGTTTTGCAGGTTTGTAAAACGTAGCGCAAAATAAGCGGCACACCAAAACCGATGCCAACATCGCGCCGCCCACCAAACGTAAGCGAGATCGCAAGGCCCGCATCGTTCATGCCATCCACAAGACCAAAAAGCCCGTCAGAGGTGCCAATCACACGTCGACCGCCCCAACCCGTTTGCAAGGTCAGACTGTCAAAGGCTTTGGGATTATAATCATAGTTGCGGACAAGAACCGGCTCTTTACCTGTCCAGATCGCTTGGCTACACCCCGTCAGATAGGGGGGCGGACAATAGAAACTAAGGAACCGCGCAGCGAGATCGCCCCCCCCTGCCAGATCACACAGGTCTTCATAGATCGGCACCATCTCGGGCATATGAGCCGAGAGCGCCTTATGGCTTTCGGTATATGTCGGACGCGCAGACACGCCTTCTTTAAGCCACCACTTTTTATAGTGAGGCCAGTATTCGTGGAAAAGCCCAGCCCATTTGGGGCCGGGCAATTCTTCTTTGATGGCGCGCCAAAGCATTAGAGGATTTTGAACGCTCCGTCGCCAAATTCAGGGCCCGCTTGCACAGCTGGAATAGGAACGCCTGCAACGCCGCTCTTGATGCCGTGAATCCATTTCTTTGCCCGCTCGTTAAGCTGGAAAGACTTCGTCATGGAACGGCCACGTGTCACGAGAATACCGATGTCGGCACCTTCATATCGGTAGTCACCCGGCTGCAAGATACGCAGGAAGAAGCACTCGTTCTCGCTCTCAACCGCACGACGGTGATAGTCGAAGCGATCAAATACAACGCGGCCATCTTCGAGCATCTTGTAAATGCCTGTCTCGGGCACTTCCGTGCAGATATCGACGGAACCGTCGGTATGTTTGATCACCATCTGCGACCAGCTGTCGATCATATCAGGGTTGGCCCAACGGTTGTTCAACTCTGTCGTGTCGAGATCGAATTTCTTCTTCGAGAATTCAAGCAAGTGGAACAGGAACAACGGCGCATCCGCGTGGGCAAATGCCGCGTGGTTGGTCATCGACGAACATCCTGTGATCCGTGGGTTCAACTCGCCCAGCCAGATTTCGTTGGTCTTTTTGTCGATCAAGAAGTCGAGCTCAAAGTAACCGCGATAGCCCTCTTTGCGCAATTGTTCACCGAACTTAAACGTCAGTTCACGGGCCTCTTGGCGTACCTTTGGCGGGAAGGCCGTCGAGAGGATTTCGTTCCCACACCAGCCGCCACGATAGGGGGTCAGGTCCTTAAAACCAACAAGTTCGGTCATCAAAGGTCCAACGATAGTGCCCTCTTTGGTCGCACATGCCTCGATCGCCGAACCACGGCAATCGATCCGTTTCATGATCTTGATCTCACCTTCGCCGATGATCTCATGTTCGTGACGACGGAAGTCCGCCTCGGATTTGATAAAGAACGTGGTGTGGCCGCTATCGCCAAAGGCAGATTGCAGCACGAGATCGTTGCCAATGCCAGCCTTCTCGCAGGTCTTTTTCAGATCGTCGTAGGACTTCACTTCGGCCAAAACGTTCGGCACCGACGGCACGCCCGCCTTGTTACCGATGCGAACGGTCTCGATTTTGTTGTCCATGCTTGTGCGCAGCTTGGCTTTTGGGAACCAAACATCGGCGCCAAGTTCTTTTGACAAACGCTCGGTTTCCTCATCAAACATCAGGAACACAAACTTTGGCTTACCGCCACGGCGCTTAATGAAGTCGATGACCTCTTTGTGCTGCAACAGGTAGTTGTTGATGTCCTCAATCGACTGGAACTCCGCATGCGGTTGCTCGGATGGGCAAAACACGTTCGGGTGCTTGCCGCCGTAACAGTCGATATAACAAATATATTTAAAGTTCTTTACCCACTCATCGAGGCCCAACAGGTTAAAGTTGGTGGCCGAGATGAAATAGATCGGGTCTTCATTGCGGTGAAAGAACCGACGGATTTCGGAGATATTCTTAAGCACTGTTGCCATAGTTGGACCCTCTCTAGTTGGTATTTGTTTTTTTGTTTTTTATCACATTCGCCAAAGATTCTGGCGTAAAGACACGTAGGCCTAAATCGGCGCGATAACCGTGGATTTCGCTCACATCAAGCGCGAGCATAAACGCAAGGATTTCGGGGCTGATAACCTGTCCGGGCACCAAGATCGGGAAGCCGGGCGGATATGGGATAATAAAACTCGCCGAGACGATAATCTCGCCCGCCTCAAGCCGCGCTTGCAAGTCACTTCCCAGCTCGATGTAATCGCAGTTTTTGTCATCATAGCTAAGATAATAAGCGGTGCGGATGTCCCCTTCTGGCGTGATATTGTCAGGGCGGAACGCATCGTGGAAACGACTAAAGTCAGGTAGCGGCGGATAGTTTTCCGTCAGGTTCTTCACGCGACGATCAAACGACATCCGCTCCATTTTGGACGCATCATCTAGCTTGTCATCCAACTCATTCGCGATCTCAACCAAGACCTCAATCAGGTAAGCCACGGATGAGCGTGTCGTGCCGATGTTCGTCATGAACAGCACAGAGTTGCGCGAGGTTTTGTTGATTTGGATGCCGTATTTATCCATCAAAATCTTGGTCTTGAACGTGTCCCCGTCCCAACCTGTGCCGCCAACGGCAAGGGTAACGCGGGTCGCATCCAGAACAAAATCATCCTTTTCCCAGCAATCCCAAAGATCGGTCCAGCCTTGCTCGGTATCGAAATAGCTGTGCACGCCGCTTTGGCGGAATTCCTCTGGAATCATGTCACCAGCGGTTAGAATCTTAAAGTATTTCTGCAAAAGCGGATGCGAGCTAATCGCGCGGCGCATCGACATTGCGGCCTCGATCTGGCGCTGCACGAATTCGAACCCTTCAAGCTCGACCTGCCTGCGACCAACATCCAAAGATGCGATGATCTGATAGTTCGGCGAGGTTGATGTGTGGGTCATATAGGCTTCGTGGAACGCCTGTTCGACCTCACCTTTAAAATCGTTGTCGTTCACGTGGATCATAGACCCCTGACGCAAAGACGTTAGCGTTTTGTGGGTCGATTGGGTCGCGTAAACGCGGGTGCGCGCGGATGGAGACGGGATCAAACGTGTGTTCAGAAGGACCTCATCACTGGCCCCCTCAAGCTCTATCTGCTGCGCCTCATAGGCTTCGCGGTGCGCGTCGGTTTTCAGCTTTTTGCGCAGGTTGTTTGCTGTCCGCATCGCAGTACGTTGGCGATACGTCGGGCTAAACCGCGCGAAGGCAAACCATGCTTCATCCCAAAGGAAAACAAGGTCAGGCTTAATCGCAAGGCATTCTTCCATGACCCGCTGCACGTTGTAGACCAGACCGTCAAAGGTACAGTTCGTCAAAAGCAACATGCGGACGCGGTCAAGCTTACCTGCGGCCTTCAACGCCAGCAATTGATGCTTGATTTCCTTGAGCGGCACGGCGCCATACATCGAGTATTCATTCAGCGGATAGCTGTCGAGATAGACAACCTCGGCCCCAGCCAAAACCATGCCGTAGTGGTGCGATTTGTGGCAATCGCGGTCGACCAGAACAATGTCACCGGGGCGCACAAGCGCTTGAACGACGATCTTGTTACAGGTCGATGTACCGTTGGTGGCAAAGAACGTCTGCTTTGAGCCAAACGCGCGGCTGGCCAGTTCTTGTGCCTCTTTGATCGGACCTTGCGGCTCTAGCAAACTATCAAGACCGCCAGAGGTCGCCGAGGTTTCAGCGAGGAAGATATTGGGGCCGTAGAATGCGCCCATATCTTGGATCCAATGAGACCGCGTGATCGACTTGCCACGGCTAATTGGCATGGCGTGGAACACGCCAGTCGGCTGCTTGGAATAGTTCACAAGGGCGGTAAAGAACGGCGTGTTGTTGCGGGCCTCGACACCACGGATGATGTTGAGATGCAGCTCCATGAAGTCTTCTTGGTTGTAGAACACACGACGGCAAATCCCGAGGTCATGACCAGCGATATCCTCAACCGAGCGATCCGTGACAAGGTACGCGTCCAACTCAGGGCGCACGCGGGCGATCAGACGGCACAGTTCTGGTCCGTAATTTTCGGGCAACATCGCGTCGAATTCGTCACTGCTGCCTGCGCGGTTCAGATATTTGTGCAGGATTTCATTGTCGATCTTCGAGCGCAGAACCAGACCCGGACGCACCACGATCGCTTGAATGTTATGGTTGAAAAGAACGGCAATCAGCGCGTCCTCTAGGCTTGGCACAACCACAGCTTCATAGGTGAACGGATCTTCGGCACGGCGCATGCCTGTGACGTTGTTGCGCAGCCAGCGTTCCTGCTGTTCATTCACATCATCAACGATGAGCACTTCAAAATAGGGCTTGGTAAGTGCGCGGGCCTCTGGCGAGAGTAAAGCCTCGTCGTTATCGGCCTCTTTGTCGATAATATCACGCTCAAGCGGGATACTGCGGCGACGATATGCGCCCGTGGTCAAAGCGCGGGTAATGCGGCCCACGGTAAACGCCAAGTCGGTATAGCTGCCGTGCTCAAATTGGCGACGCAGGTGGTCAAAAACCGCCATGCCCGGAAAGGCCCAATAAGGCTCGATCACGGCAAGAGCATCAAGCAATTCGCTTGTGGTTTTACGGTCTCGTGCAGTGGCCTTGCCCGCAGGTGCGCGGTCAAGCGCCCCGACAGATGCACGTAGTGCGCTCCAGCGATCTGAGCGGAGCTGCGTCGAAGAATAGTAGTCGCTGACGGAATCCATCGGTCGTTTTCTCCCAGTTTCAGGGCCGACTTCCTGGGGTCCTGTCATCGACGCACGCGCGACGCAGTCCAGTTCAAATCAGCTTCCTGTCGTTTTTCCCATAATCGGCGTATCCAAGAAGCCCTGTGCAGCGCCTCTTGCTTCAACCTCATCTTTTAGTGTGCCGGGCACATCGTAGTGTAACCCTGCGCGTGAACCTTGTGTCGGAATTTCAAGTGGTCCAAGTGTTTTCAAAAAGTCATCAGTGCCGCTTGCGCGATCATATACTGAGAAATCGACAGAGCGATCTCGGAAGCTCTTGAGTACTTGGCCCAACCCTTTCATCCCCGTCTCACGTTGGCGGCGTACCATGGATAAGTCCACCTCAATCGGGAACATATCTTCTTGGCCACCAGATTGGTGCAGCACAAGCGACGTCGGATCGATCACACATGACTTGCCGATACCGCCAGAGCCTAGTCCGTTGACATCAATGACATAGCACTGGAACTGTGCCGCAGTCGCACGCGCAATCGCAAGCTCTGCATCACGGTCAGTAGTGCCGGTCAGGACAGGGTGCAACAGCACCTCAACGCCTTGGCTGGTCAACTGGCGCGTTGTCTCAGGGAACCACATATCGTAGCAGATCGACAGACCAAAACGGCCCACATCTGGCACGTCAAACACGCAGAAATCTGTGCCCGCAGCAACGCCAGCCTCATAAGGCAGGAACGGGAACATTTTGGCATAACGACGGATCACTTCGCCATCTGGGTTGATGACAAGTGACGTGTTGTAGATGCGACCGTCTTCTGGGTGCGTCAGGAACATGGAACCGGGGATCAACCAAACCTTGTGGCGACGTGCGGCCTCACAAAACTTGTCGATGACTTCGTTTTGTTGTGGGAGCTTGAACTTCTCAAGCGGACCAAATGGCGACAACTCGGAAAACAGAACCATCTGTGTCCAAGGAAAACGAAGCATCAACACATCAAGGCGCTGCAACATGCCTTCTACGTTAGAATGAAGCGGGTTGACGTACATCTGTACGCCAGCAATGGCGAAAGGGGTCATGTAAAAAGTACTCCGTGCGAGCAGAGGTGCCCACATCGGACGCTTTTGATCTCTGCATTTGACACGCTATTACGCCCTTACGACCAGAACGGAAACAGGTGATCTGCGCACGATCCTGTCAGCGTTTGAACCCACCAGAAACTCGCGCACGCGATCAGGTTTCGGCGATGCCATTACCACAATATCACAACCGATTTCTTCTATCGTTTTCAGCACCTTCTTGTGGATTTTACCGAACGCGAGGTGCTGTCTCACAGTGATGCCATCTGGCACATTCTCTGTGACAATCTTGTCGAGCGCCTTGGCCGCCGCCGCAATTGCCCGCTTTTCAAAGTCGAGAGGAAAGAATCCCTCAACCAATGGCGTGCCCAAATCAGGCACAACAGACATGATATGCAACTCGCCGCCAGAGGCACGGGCAAGCTCGATGGCTTGCGGCATCGCCTTTTCCCAAGACGCTGGCGTATTCAAATCAAGGGTGAGCAGAATTTTGTTAAACATCGTCTGTCTCCTTTATGCGGCTTGGGGTTTGCGAATGGCGCGTGCATTGCGGCCACGCTGCAAGAACACCACGAGGGTGAGCAGCAGCAACGCTGGAATGAACATCAGGTATTTACTTGGCTGATAGATCGGGCGCAGCACGCGCAGCACCTCCTGATCCCAATTGAAACCAGCAATCGAAGCGGGGCTATCATAGCCAACATCGTCGATGATCATCTTACCGTCATCATCACGGAACAACAGGCCTGCGGTCTCCAGACGCTCTTCGCCCGTCGCACCTTCGCCAATGTTCAGCAGTGCGACAAACTCGATCGGATCGCCCAGATCATTCAAGCCAGCAACGCGAATTCGGAGGTCTTCTCCCACAGGCGTCGCCAAGGCGGCAGCGGCAATGTTAGACGGCGCCTCCTCGGTGAAAGGTGGCGACACCATATCCATCCAGAAACCTGGGCGGAACAATGTGAACGCGATCAACAGCAAGGCAATCGTCTCATAGACTTTGTTCTTGGCCAAGAACCACCCTTGGGTCGCCGCCGCGAACAACAGCATCGCTATCGTCGCGATAATGAACACGAATATCCCCTGCGTCACGGTCACGTTAATCAACAACAATTCGGTGTTAAAGATGAACAGGAACGGCAGCGCAGCTGTGCGAAGCGAATAGAAGAACGCGATCACACCTGTCTTGATCGGATCACCACCAGAAACGGCAGCCGCCGCAAAACTGGCAAGGCCCACGGGGGGCGTCACATCGGCCATGATCCCAAAGTAGAACACAAAGAGGTGCACAGCGATCAGCGGCACGATCAATCCGTTTTGCTGTCCCAGTGTCACAATGACTGGGGCAAGCAATGCGGACACAACGATATAGTTCGCCGTCGTAGGCAGGCCCATCCCAAGGATCAGCGACAAAATCGCCGTCAGGAACAAGATCGCAAGCAAGTTACCGCCCGACAGGACCTCGACCACATCTGCCAGCGCAGAACCAACACCTGTTTGGCTCACGGCACCCACGATAATACCCGCGGTCGCCGTGGCGATACCGATACCGATCATGTTGCGCGCACCTGTTTCCAGACCATCAATAAGGTCTTTGAAACCGAGGTGAAGGGCGGCACCAATCGTGCCCTCCCCGCGCATAATCGCAGTTAGCGGGCGTTGGGTCAGCAGGATAAACACCATATAGGCCGTGGCCCAGAATGCCGACAGACCCGGTGACAAGCGGTCCACCATCAAGGCCCAGACCAGAACAACAACCGGCAGGATAAAGTGCAGCCCAGAGCGGATCGTCGGACCCGGAAGCGGCAGCGCCGTCACAGGCGCATTCGGATCGTCCAGAACCAGCGGTGCTTCCTTTGAGGACACATAAAGCAGTCCGACATATACCAGCGTAATGAAAACAAAGATGATGTAACCAGCGGCATTCGGGAACGCAGGACGAATCCATCCCATGCCGTAGTAAACCGCGAACGAGGTCGCGCAGATCACCGCAATCGTAAACGCGATGCCGATCAATCGTTGCACAATCGGCTTTGGCGTATAGGCGCGCGGCAGACCTTCCATGCCAGCCTTCAAGGCTTCGAGGTGAACGATATACACCAGCGCGATGTAGGCAATGACCGCAGGCAGGAACGCATGTTTGACCACGTCAAAATACGGAATGCCGACGTATTCAACCATGAGGAACGCAGCAGCACCCATCACAGGCGGCATGATCTGACCGTTGACAGACGAGGCAACCTCGACAGCGCCCGCCTTCTCAGATGAGAAACCAACTTTCTTCATCAGCGGAATGGTAAACGTACCCGTCGTCACAACGTTGGCGATCGACGAGCCAGAAATCAAACCTGTCATCGCCGAGGACACAACAGCAGCCTTCGCAGGTCCGCCCTTCATATGGCCCATGAGGCTAAACGCGACTTGAATGAAATAGTTACCCGCACCCGCCCGGTCGAGAAGCGACCCGAACAGCACGAACAGAAACACGAAACCCGTTGAGACGCCCAGCGCGATACCAAACACACCCTCGATCGTGATCCACTGGTGGTTTACGATCTCGGACAGGCTGTTGCCTTTGTGGGCAATAATGCTCGGCATATTTGGCCCAAGCACGGTGTAGACAAGGAACATCGTTGCCACGATCATCAGCGCAGGCCCAAGGGCGCGGCGTGTTGCCTCTAGCAGCAGCATGATGCCGATAACGGCGACAACATAATCTTGCATAATCGGCGCACCAACGCGGCCCGAAATATCGCGGTAGTAGACAAACAGATAAAGCGCAGCAGCAGCAGCGACCACGCCCAGCGCCCATTCCCAAACAGGGATGCGGTCAGGTGGAGAGCCGAGGACAACAGCACCCACAACAACCGCAGCGATGATAGGAATCCACCATGTTGCAGTGCCGTCTTTGGCAGCGGTCATAAAGAGAAACGCGAGTAAGACCGGGACAGCAATGCCCAATCCTACCTGAAACTTTGTCCGAGCCGCAGGAAACGCGGCAAAGGCGAGAAAAATTGCAAAGGCTAAGTGAATAGAGCGGCTCTCGGTGTCATTGAAAACACCCCAACCAAGCATAAACGGAAACGGAAACGGTGACGCGATCCAAAGCTGGAACAGCGACCACGCGAGGGCCACACATGTCAGGAACAGGCCAACATTGCCCATGCCACCTCGACCACCAGTATCAGAAGATGCGACCAGTGCGTCGAGCTCTTGTTGGCTCAGACCACCACGCGATTGGCTATTTGTATCCGACATGTCTATCCCCCTGCGGCCTGTTTTCAGGCCTTCGATATTTTATGTGTCGTGTGATGCGGCAGACCTCCCTGCCGCATCATTTGTCTTAGATCGTGCGGATTACATCCAGCCACGCTCTTTGTAGTAACGCTCTGCACCTGGTTGCAGTGGGGCAGAAAGACCGTCTTTGATCATTTCTTCTTCTTTCAGGTTCTCAAACGCAGGGTGCAGGCGCTTGAAACGATCGAAGTCATCGAAAACCGCTTTCACGACCTGATAAACAACCTCATCGTCAACATCCGCAGACGTCACAAATGTCGCCTTCACACCAAATGTGTTTGTCACATCTGGGCTGCCGTCATACATGCCGCCCGGAATAGTGGCTGCAGCATAGTAAGCGTTTTCTGCAATCAACTTATCAATTTCTGGGCCAGTCACTGGGATCAGCACAGCGTCAACAGTTGAAACAGCTTCTTGGATAGAGCCGTTCGGGTGACCAACAGTGTAGATGATCGCATCAACCTTGTTGTCGCCCAATGCAGCGGCTTGCTCGGCTGGCTTCAGCTCGGAAGCGAGTGCAAAGTCGTCCATTGTCCAACCAAGCGCGTCCATTACAACCTGCATTGTCGCATATTGGCCGGAACCTGGGTTACCGATGTTGACGCGCTTACCTTTAAGATCAGCGAACGTTGTGATGCCAGAATCAGCGCGGGCAATCACAGTGAATGGCTCACCGTGTACCGAGAAAACAGCGCGTTCTTTGTCGAACTTGTTGCCTTCGAATTCGGACGTGCCGTTATAGGCGTGGAACTGCCAATCGGACTGAGCAACGCCCATGTCCATGTCGCCAGCCATAATCGCATTGATGTTCGCAATCGAACCACCAGTGGATGGCGCTGTGCACTTAAGGTTATGCTCGGCTGTGCCACGGTTCACGAGGCGGCAGATCGACTGACCGACAACAAAGTAAACGCCAGTTTGGCCACCAGTGCCGATTGTGATGAACTGCTCTTCAGCAGCGCTCGCAGTTGCGGCCATCATGGCGCCCGCAACGGCAAGTGACTTAAATATCTTCATGATCTTCTCCCTATTTGGTTTTTGCGGCCTTTGAATTTTTCAAACAAAGCCGCAAGATCGTATCAGTCGGGACTTCCCCTACTGTGCGACGTCTCGGCAGTGACGCTTACGTAAACGACCCCAAAACGGACCTATAACGCAAGGTTCTTACCCTAGTCTGAACTGAGACCGCATCAGCAAGATGTATCATTCAATACTTATTTAGTGCTCAGGTAGTAAAACGTTTATTATTCTCAACGTTTCCACATATAACGAGGAAATCATTCGCAAGGCCCCGCCCGGAGAGGAAAAGAACATGGACGCACCTGTAATAGAGCCTGATGCCATAGAAGATATCGACATCACCGATCAGATTGAGGCTGCTCTCGAACGGGGTGACGCCGAATTTCTGAACGCCGCCCTTGATGAGGTCACCATTAGTGAGGCGCTGCGTATCGTCCTCGAATTCGCACCCGAAGACCGCGACAGGATTATTCACCTCCTCGATTCCGAACTCGCCTCGCGCCTGATCGACGAAGCGCCGCTAGAGCTGGCGGGCGAATTGATGGAAGGCCAAGACGCCGAGCACGCCGTCAAGATTTTTGAGGAACTCGACTCCGACGTACAGGCCGACGTTATCGGCGAACTTGACGCCGAAGACGCCGAGGCGCTGCTTGCTGGGATCAACCCCGAAGACGCCGCCAGCGTCCGCCGTCTTGCCGAATATGACGCAGGCACCGCGGGTGGCTTGATGCTCGCTGACGCGTTCCAGTTTCGTGCCGATCAAACCGTTGGGGCCGTGCTGCGCAGCCTCGCCAGCGATGACGAAGACCTTGAACGCTACCACGGTCAGCACCCCTATATTGTGGACGATGCCAATAACCCCGTCGGCGTCGTGTCCCTGCGCGGACTTTTGACTGCAAAGCGCGGCGCGAAATTGTCCGAGATCATGGTCACCCCGCTCACTGTTGACGCCCATGCCTCGCTGAATGAGTTGCAAGACCTGTTTAACGACTACGACTTCCTTGGGTTTCCCGTCACCGACGGCGAAACTGGGCTTGTTGGTGTCATCTCGCGCACCGCCGTTGACGCCGCGATTTTGGCCCGCGCAGAGGGTGATACCCTGCGAATGCAAGGTATTGTCGGCGACGAATTACGCACCATGCCGCTTGCGATCCGCTCGCGACGCAGGCTTGCGTGGCTCTCGGCCAATATCGTTCTCAACATCATCGCGGCCAGCGTGATTTCCGCCTACGAAGACACCCTCGCCGCCGTCATCGCCATCGCGGTTTTCTTGCCAATGGTGTCAGACATGAGCGGCTGCTCAGGAAACCAAGCGGTCGGCGTCACCATGCGTGAACTTTCCCTTGGTCTTGTGCGCCCCAAAGACGCCATGCGCGTCTGGATGAAAGAGGTCTCCGTCGGCGTCATCAACGGCATCGTTCTTGGTATTCTCATCGGGATCGTCTGCTGGATCTGGAAAGGTAATCCCTACCTCGGCCTCGTGATCGGCTTGGCGCTCGCGCTCAATACCATCATCGCGGTATCCATCGGGGGTGTCGTGCCACTCCTGCTCAAGCGCGTCGGCCAAGATCCGGCCGTGGCCAGTGGCCCACTTTTGACAACGATCACAGATATGGCTGGGTTCTTCTTGGTGTTGAGCCTCGCGACACTCATGATGCCGCTACTGATCGACTAAAATAGAAAAAGGGCGGGCACTTTATGGCCCGCCCCTTTGAATTATTTAGGATTCTGCGATTGCCGCAGTCAGCGCCTCTTCAAAGATCGCCAGACCTTCGTCGATGATATCATCAGATGCTGTGATCGGCACCATGATCCGCAACGCGTTGCCGTGCATACCACACGCCAGCAGGATCAACCCACGCTTCAGCGCCTGTGCAATTACGGCTTTTGTCAACGCACCATCAGGGGCAGCCGATTCAAAATCAGTGACGAACTCGATAGCGATCATCGCGCCAAGACCACGAATGTCCCACATGCGGTAGGGCGCAACACGCGCACCAATATCAGCAAAGCGGGTGCGGAAGGTTTCGCCCATCGCATTGGAACGGGCCAGCAGGCCTTCCTCTTCGATCACATCAATCGCAGCCAAGGCCGCAGCACAGGCAACAGGGTTACCGCCATATGTGCCGCCCAATCCACCAGGGATCATCGCGTCCATGACTTCGGCACGACCAATCACACCCGCAATCGGATACCCACCTGCCATCGATTTCGCGACAGTGATCAGATCAGGAACAACGCCCGAATGCTCAATCGCGAACCATGTGCCAGCGCGGGCAAAGCCGGACTGAATTTCGTCAGCAATCAACATGATGCCATGCTGGTCACAAATCGCACGCAACTCGCGCAGCATGTCAAACGGTACTGGCGTATAACCACCCTCGCCCAAAACAGGCTCGATGATGATCGCGGCAACCCGCTCTGGCTGCGCGTCTGTCAGGAACAGGTTCTGCAACGCCGTCAGCGCATCCTTCACAGTGATACCATCACGCACGTTCGGGAACGGCGCGCGGAAGATATCGGCAGGGAACGGACCAACGTCCTTCTTATACGGTGAAATCTTGCCAGTCATGCCCAGCGTCAAAAGCGTGCGACCGTGGTAACCACCCGTGAAAGCAATAATGCCCGAACGACCTGTGGCCGCGCGTGCAATCTTGACCGCGTTCTCGACAGCTTCCGCACCCGTGGTGACCAACAGCGTTTTCTTCGCGTGATCGCCAGGTGCCAGCGCGTTCAAACGCTCTGCAAGCGCGATGTACGGCTCATATGCGACAACCTGAAAACTTGTATGTGTATAGTGATCTTCTTGCGCCTTAGCAGCAGCAATCACCTTTGGGTGACGGTGACCTGTGTTCAAAACAGCAATACCACCCGCGAAATCGATGTAGCGGTTGCCTTCAACGTCCCAAAGCTCCGCATTCTCAGCGTAATCCGCAAAAATAGGTGTGGCAGAAGCAACACCACGTGGAACGGCTGCCTCACGACGAGCAAGCAGTTCAGCGTTTGTCAAAACATGGTCCTTTACGTCAGGAACAATTGAAATCGCTGGATTAGCGTTTGGGCGTGCTTTAGCAGGTTTTTTCTTCGCAGCTTTAACCGTGTTAGACATTTTCGTATCCTTCATGAACAGAGCACGGACCCTCTCAGATCACGTTTAAAATTCTCATAGTACGTTTAATTTAGCTGTCAATCTGAATCTATCTAGCCCTAAAATTCCTTTTTTTATTGCGCATCTGCGCGCGGGGCCTCAAAAACGCACCTGCGGAAAGTATTACAGTAAAAGCGTCGACCTATGCAGTTGATCTTGCTATAAATTATAAAGCAATACGAGGAAATTGAATTGGATATCGGGACGAGACTGCAAGAAATTCGCAAAGCAAGCGGTCTTTCTCAGCGCGAACTTGCCACACGTGCGGGCCTGACAAACGGCACAGTTTCGCTCATTGAACAGAACAAAACGAGCCCCTCTGTCGCTTCCCTCAAACGACTGCTCGATGCGATCCCCATGAGCATCGCGGAATTCTTCGTCACAATCGAAGAACCGTTGGATAAAAAGTACTTTTACCGCGCCGACGAATTCACAGAACTTGCCCCGCAATTCGGTGATCCCGCCGTCTCGCTTCGCCAACTTGGCAACGCCGCAAAACACACGCTTCAAATGCTTGACGAGACATACCCCACCGGCGCGGATACGGGCCCAGAACTGTTGTCCCACATCGGCGAAGAAGCAGGCATCATTATCCAAGGCGAGATCGAAATCACCGTCGACGATCAGATCAAGGTATTGCGCGCTGGCGAAGGCTACCTTTTCGATAGCCGGCTACCGCATCGTTTCCGCAATGTCGGCACGGATGTTTGCATGATCATTAGCGCCTGCACACCGCCGACGTTCTAACGCGCCCGCAACCACTCGCTTGGTGACACGCCCGCAACGCGTAAAAACTCGCGGTTAAAGTTCGACTTTGTGTTAAACCCTGACGACAGCATTGCACTCGTCACATTTTCGCCCGACGATAACACCGCCTTGGCCTCGTTTATCCGTGCTGCATTAATATAGCGCGACACGTTTTTACCCGTCACCTTATTGATCGCTTCTGACAATTGCTTCACAGGCACGCCCAATTTGCGCGACAGCTTTCACAGCGAAAGCTCTGGATCAAGATAAGGTTTCTGCCCCGCCATCAACACCCCGAGCCTTGCAAAAATTTCCGTATCTTTCTCTGTGATCTCATGCGGTTCATCCTGCGCGGGCAGGCTCGGCACCAATGACGTCGAAAGACTTAGCCCCCCAATCACCAGCAGCATCACACTCACATAAATACTGATGATCCAAGGCTGCCACCCCGCGGCACCCAAATTCTGCGCCACCACAATCATAACATCAGTCACTCCTGATCCAATCAACGCGGCCCCGATCACCAGCCATATTCGCGCAGGCAGATCACCCGCTTCCAACCCAAGGCGCGGCAAGGCATCCGCCCCCTTCGCGCTAAACCAAAGGATCGCAGAGCCATATCCCACGAACACAAGCGGGATCAGTGTGTCTAGGAAAACAGGCGCTACAATCATAACCATCAGCGCCGTGATCGGCGCCGTGACATGCACGAGATCCGCGACCCTCGCCCGCCGCACCGCCGTCGTGCGAAACGCAACCCACGCAACAGGCGGGATAACCATCGCCACAATCGGCTGCGCAAACCGCATCCCCGCCACATGATAATGCTGGGCTAGCGACAAGATCACACCCTGCACCGCACATACCGCCAAAAGTCCGGCCAACGGCCCATGCCTGCGATCAAATATCACCATCCGGATCAGCAGAAACCCAAGAACAAGCGCACTAAAGAACGGGATAGGCAACGTCGGCAAAAATCAATTCCTTCAAATTTCATCCAACTTTGGACCTAAAACGCGATCTTGGCGACCTAAAACCAGTTCGAGGTCGCGGCAAGATACATTTGCCAGCCATGCAAGGCCATCAACGCAAACCATTGGAGCCTCACATGAAAACAACCTTCCTCTCCCTTACCCTCGCTTCTTTCTACGCAACCACCGCCCTCGCGGCCCCCGCAGGTTTCACCACCCTTACCTTTGACGCACCCCTTCAGGACGCTCCAATTGAAGGCGCGATTTGGTATCCGTCCAACGGTGGCGGCACGCCCCTTCTGTTCGCCGACAACCCCGTATTTTACGGCATTGGTGTGCTTGAGGGCGCGGACCTGTCAGACGGTCAACACCCCGTAATCCTTCTGAGCCACGGTATGGGCGCCAACATCCGTTCCGTCGCATGGCTCGCCAGCAGCCTTGCGTCGAAAGGCGCGATTGTGGTCAGCGTTAACCACCCAAATTCGACGACAGGCGACAACGATTTGCAGGCGGGCCTGAACCACGGAACCCGCGCGCAGGACCTTAGCCGCGCCCTTGATGTGCTAGAGGACGATCCACGTTTCGCAGGTCACATCGACAGCACCCGCATTATGTCCGCTGGGTTCTCCTTCGGCGATTGGACAGCGCTTTCTCTTGCGGGGATCACGGGCAATCAGGTTGGCTACATCATACATTGCGACCTCCACAGCATGGATTCGATCCACTGCACCGAAATCTTGTCCGCTGGGATCAAATTGGACAGCATCCCACCGCAAATCTGGGATGCATCCTATGCCGACCCAAGGGTCACGATTGCGACAGCCATTGATCCGGGATTGATCTGGGGATTGACCGCTCAAAACACCAAAACGCTCATCGCAAACGTCAACCTCATCAGCCTTGGGGCGGGTGCCGACCGCAAAATCGCCACCGATTTTGACGCCAGCGGCCTGACAGCACTCCTGCCCGACGCGCATATCACAAGGATCGCACCCGCCATGCACTTCACCGCACTCCCACTGTGCAAACCAGCCGCAGAAGAAATCTTAAAAGAAGAAGGCGACGATCCCGTCTGCACAGACCCAAAAGGCACAGACCGCGCTGCCGTGCACGCGACGATCATCAACGAAATTGCAGGCGAACTTGGTCTCTAAACCAAAAACACCAGCGCCTCCGATTGGGGCGCTGGTGCCGCTGATAGGACTCGAACCTACGACCCCATCATTACGAATGACGTGCTCTACCATCTGAGCTACAGCGGCAATCTGAGGCGCGTCTTAGCGCTCCAAGTCACGTTTGAAAATAGCTATTTTCCGTCTTCGTTATTGATCACTTCTGCATCCACTACATCGTCAGAATTGTCCGCGATTTGACCAACGATCAGGGGCAACATTTCGGTGCCAGATGGCATCGCAACCTCGCCCGCTGGCGGTGTCTTCCAAGCCAGCGTATCGAACGATCCGCAATTGCCACAGGTCGGGCCCCAAACCGCATGCACATTACCGCAAGTCTCGCACACCCACTGCGGGCCACGCGGTGCGGTCAAAGCACGCGCCAACCAGCCACGCACAACCACATCGTCAGCACCCTGACCACGCTCAATCGCGGCCATCAACGTCAAGCTGCGCGATGTCGGATCAGCCTCGTTCAAATCGCCCAGCGCACGTTTCGCAGCAGGGAAATCCTCGGCAGCAATGTTCAACTCTGCGAGCAACATCTTCGTCTCTGGATGGTTCGGTGTTTGCTTAATCAACGCCTTGAACCGCTTAATGCGGGCCGCTGGTGTCTCGTCAGGCTCGATCTCGGCAAATGCAGCGGCAATATCTGGGTGCGGTGACGCGCCCCAAGTTTTTGTTAGAACGCGGGCAGCGTAACGCGCATTGCCCGCCTCGATATAGCCACGCGCAGCCATCACAGCCGCTGGGATCAAATCAGGCGACAAACGGTTCGCCTCTATCGCGGCCTCACGCGCCTCAATGGAATTGCCCTCTTCAAAAACGTCCTTCGCCTCTGACAGCGCCAGAACCGCATCGCGACGCTTATGTACGTCACGTGGCAAATTGCCTGACTTCAACTTGGCGCCCAGCGTTGCACGCGCACCCTTCCAGTCGGCCTTATCCGCCTGCAACTTTAGCAAAACGTCCTGTGTTTCTTCGTGCTTTGGCTTAAGGGCAAATGCCTTTTCCGCCAGCTTCAGCGCCGTATCGGTATCACCCTCGGCCAGCTTTTGTTTCATAATGCCACGCACACCAACAAAACGGGTTTTGTCGTTATCCAAAAGCTTTTTATAAGTTTCTTCCGCTTTCTTCGTGTCACCTGTCATTTCGGCAGCCTGAGCCGTCAAAAGATTGGTCAACTGTGGCTGCTTCAGCAGCTTATCGGCACGCTGTGCTTTCGTCATCGCAAGGTGACCCTCGCCAGACGCCAATGCCATCATGCCCTCAGCCAGTGCCTCGTAACCCTTTTTCTCACGGTTACGATCAAAGTAACGGGAAATCGCGGTCTCATCGCCGTTCAGGAATTTGAATGCTGCGACAAAGAATTTCAGCAGTTTCAAGCCAAGCCAAACAGCCACCACAAGGGCTACAAAGGCAAAGACAAGCTGCAATGGCGAGAGCGTCAGCTCAATACCGGCAATATTGATCGTCGCACCGCCTGACACTTCCATCAGCTGGGTCGCCCCAAACGTCAGTGCAGTTACAGCCGCCACAAACAATAGAATCTTGATTAGGGAAAATAACATCTGGGGCGCCTTTAATTATCGTTAAGTGATGTGGACAAGGTCGCAGCAGCCGCCAACGCATCCGCGCGGGCTTCTGCCAATCCTTGCCACTCGGTCAACTCTGCACGCGCCACCTCAGGCAACGCGCCAAGCTCGGCCAGCGTATCGGACAAACGACCTTCGTTTATCGCGGCTTGTGCGCGGGACAAAACAGCATCTGCATCGTTACCCTCTTTCGGAGCAACAGAGCGCACATCCAACTGATTGCGCAAGAATGCGGTAAACCCGCCCTCCGCTTCACCAGATGCACCCTCGGCACGGGCCGTGGCCAACGCAGCGCGGGCGGCATCAGGGAATGAGGCTTGCAAAGATGCCAACGTCGGCGCGCCATCACGAACAGCGGTCAAAGCATCGGGGACATCGGCTTGCATTGCCGCTGCCAAATCATCCAAGGCCGCACCAAGCGGAGCACCCGTTTCCAAGCCACCCTCAACACGGGCCAATGCCGCACGGCCAGCCGCATTGCGCGCCGCCGCATCTGCATTTTCTTGGATCGACGCCGCTTGCGCACGTGCACTTTCAAGCTCGGCTTGGGCAGACCCGCGCATCGCCGCGAGATCGGCACGCAAAGCGTCCATTTCCTGTTCGTAAGCCGCTGTCGACAATGACCCTTCGGCCCCCGCGCGGCTGCTCAAGTCATCCAAACGGGTCTCAAGGCCAGTGATTCGACCATCCAAATCGGCAACCGCAGTAGCAGCTTCCGCTTGCGCAGCCTCAACACCAGACAAATCAACTGACGGGATCGCAGCAATCTGATCACGCAGACCAGAAATCTCTGTCGACTGCGCAGATACTTGGGCCGCAAGCGACGTATCACCCTTTGGCAAAACCATATAAGCAGCAGCAAATCCAATCGCACCCGCGACAAGCCCGCCAAGAATAGCAGGCATCGCAGAGGCGTTCTGCTGCGGCTCTAACACTGAGTCTTTTGCAGTTTTTTCAACTTTGGGCGTTTCTGCCTTTGGGTTTGGCGCATCCGATTTCGCAGACTCAACCTTCACGGGCTCGGGCTTCTTGGCCTCAACCTTTTCCGCGGACACTTCCGCGACAATCTCTGCATCGATAATCTGTGGCGCAGGCTTAGCCGCCGTCTTAGCGGTACTCGATTTCGCCGTTGTCGTGCGACCTTTGGCCGGTTGTTTTGCCACGTTCAAACCCTTTCATAATTTTGGCCCACACTATAAGGCCGCAATCGTACCGTATACGGCGATCCTCAGACCCTCAAGCAAGCTCTCAATGCCGCGACAACCGCGTTATGCATCGCATCGCCATCAGGCCGCGAGATCACTTCCACTGCGACATTGGGCAACATTCGCGCCACCGCATCGCTCATTGCAAGCACTTTTACATGCGGCCCAATTTTCACTTGGCCTATCAGTAGGTCAGCACTGCGCGGCGAAAACAGGGGAATAATCACAGGGTCTGCCCCTTCAATCACAGCTTTTGCTATATCTGTAAGCGGAACAGCAACTTGCGCATAGGCGACCACATCGACGCAATTGATCCCGTTGGCCCGCAAACGAGGCCCCAAATCCCCACGCGCCTCTTTCCCGCGAATGTGGCCTAGGGCTGCTTTCGGACCCTCCGCCAGTATCAAAGCTAGCAAATCCTCAACCGTGCCCTGCGCTGAAACAGCATCGAATCCAGCCTCACGCGCCATCTCCGCTGTGCGATCACCAACGCACCACGCGCGACCGCTCTTCAAACCCAACCTTGCAGCCTGCCCCACGCCATTCGTCGAGGTGAAGACAACCTCATCGGCCTGACATTGCGCATCCAGCGGCACTATCTCCATCAGCGGCGACAGGATCACATCGACCGCCACAGCCTCCGTCACCGCCGCCGCAAATCGGGCGCCGTCAGGGTCTGGGCGGGTGATGATCAAAACAGGCTTCATCTCAGGACCATTGTTTGCACAAGTGCAGAGTGTTACCTCAGTCGCAACCAGACGCAACCGGAACTGACATGACCAAAACACTTACCATCCTCGGCATCGAAAGTAGCTGCGACGACACCGCCGCCGCCGTTGTGCGGCAAGTGGACGGCGTGCCGAAGGTGCTGTCCTCCATCGTGTTCGGGCAAACCGAACTGCACGCCGATTTTGGTGGCGTCGTGCCTGAGATCGCGGCGCGTGCACATGTCGAGAAACTAGATATCTGCGTAGAACAGGCTCTAACAAAGGCGAATGTAACGCTTTCCGACCTAGACGGTGTTGCCGTCACCGCAGGGCCAGGCCTTATTGGTGGCGTCGTGTCTGGCGTGATGCTGGCCAAGGGCATCTGCGCCGCAACAGGTCTGCCGCTGATTGGCGTGAACCATCTTGCGGGCCACGCACTTACGCCGCGCCTCACAGATCAGGTGCCATTTCCCTTCCTGATGTTGCTGGTCTCCGGCGGCCACTGCCAATTCCTGCTTGTGAAGAACCACGATGATTTCAACCGCATCGGCGGCACAATCGACGATGCACCCGGTGAGGCCTTCGATAAAACCGCCCGCATCCTTGGTCTTGCCCAACCTGGCGGTCCAAATGTGCAAAAGGCCGCTGAAAACGGTGACCCGAAACGGTTTAAACTCCCACGTCCGCTCTTGAACCAAGAAGGCTGCGATATGTCCTTCTCTGGTCTCAAAACCGCGATGATCCGCGCACGCGACGCCGTGATTGTGGAAAATGGTGGGCTGACGGTGCAGGATCAGGCGGACCTTTGCGCAGGTTTCCAATCGTCTGTTGCCGATATCCTGACCGAAAAATCTCGTCGCGCATTGGAGCAGTACTTCGCATTAAATCCCGAAACCCGCACTTTCGCCGTCGCAGGTGGGGTCGCCGCCAACACGCAGATCCGTGCCCAACTATTGGACCTTTGCGCGAAATTAGACACTAATTTTTCCGCACCGCCCCTAGCGCTCTGCACCGATAACGCAGCCATGATCGCCTATGCTGGCCTTGCACGATTTGAAGCAGGTGAACAGGATGACCTGACACTATCCGCCCGTCCGCGCTGGCCGCTTGACCAAACGGCAGCCCCCATGCTCGGCTCGGGCAAAAAAGGAGCGAAAGCATGAAAATCGCAGTTGCAGGCGGCGGGGCATTTGGCACCGCTTTGGCCGTGGCCCTCGCGCTTGATGGCAAAGCCGTCACCCTTTGGGCCCGCGACGCAGATGCCGTGGCCACAATGCAGACGACCCGCACAAATCCGCGACTCGAAGGCGTCATTCTTCCAGATAACCTGACCGCCACCAACGACATTGTGGATCTTTTCGCTGCTGACATCATTCTGCTGGCAACACCTGCGCAAACTCTGCGGGGCTTCCTGCAAACCCATGCCAAACACCTCACAGGGAAATCCCTTGTCGCGTGCTGCAAAGGGATCGACCTGACCACAATGACAGGCCCCGTCACCACGATCCGTGACTGCGTCCCATCCGCAACGGCGGCGATGCTCACAGGGCCCAGCTTTGCCGCGGACATCTCGCGCGGATTGCCAACAGCGCTCACCTTGGCCTGCGAAGACGACGCCCAAGGCAAGGTGCTTCAGGCCGAGTTATCGACATTAACGTTGCGCCTTTACCGCACAACCGACACCATCGGCGCCGAACTTGGCGGTGCGCTTAAGAACGTCATGGCGATTGCTTGCGGCGTTTGCATGGGCGCTGGTTTCGGCGAAAGTGCCCGCGCGGCCCTCATCACACGTGGCTTTCCTGAAATGCAGCGGCTTGCCGTCAAACTTGGCGCGAATCCCGACACGCTCGCAGGTCTCTCTGGCTTTGGCGATCTGGCGTTAACCTGCACGTCAGACCAATCGCGCAACTACCGTTACGGCCTGTCCATCGGCAAAGGCGAGGCCTTCGACGCCAATACCACCGTCGAAGGGGCCGCAACCGCGCGCGCCGTACGGCAACTGGCGAAAAACCTGCAAATCGACTTGCCAATCTGTAATGTCGTGGCAGACTTGACCGAAGATAAACTCACCGCGAAACAAGCGCTTGCCGCTCTGCTTTCGCGCCCACTCAAGGAAGAATAACATGCGCGTAGCCCTGATCACCAAAGACAAAGACGGCGCCCTGCAAGCCCGCCTCGACAATCGCGACGCGCATTTAGCCTATATCGCAGAAACTGGCGTTGTCGAAATGGCTGGCCCGTTTTTGAATGACGAAGGCACCATGTGCGGCAGCCTGATCGTGCTCGAAGTCGCAGACATGGCCGCAGCACAAAACTGGGCCGACAATGATCCCTACAACAAGGCTGGCCTGTTTCAATCCGTAACCCTGCAAGCGTGGAAAAAGGTCATCGGCTAATGGCCAAATGGCTCTTTAAATCCGAACCTGACGTCTGGGGCTGGAATGCGCAAGTTGCCAAAGGTGACGCAGGCGAAGAATGGGGCGGCGTGCGCAATTACCAAGCGCGCAATAACATGCGGGCGATGGCTCTGGGCGATCAAGGGTTCTTTTACCACTCGCGCACAGGCCTAGAAATCGTCGGCATTGTCGAGGTCTGCGCGCTATCCCACCCCGACAGCACGACCGACGACGAACGCTGGGACTGCGTTGATATCAAAGCGGTGCGGCCCTTCAAAACAACCGTCACTTTAGAGCAAATCAAAACCGATCCGCGCCTTGCGGATATGATCCTCGTGAAAAATTCGCGCCTCTCGGTGCAACCCGTCTCAGATACCGAATGGGAGATCATCTGCGACTTGGGCAACACAAAACCCTAGCGGCATTCCGACACACCCGTCATACTCCCCCCCAATCAACACAATGATGAGGGACATCATGGGATTTCTATCAGTTATCGCCGCGGCCATCGCTGGCTTCGGCTTTGGTGCCGTTTGGTACATGACACTCTCAAAACCATGGCTCGCAGCGGCGGGTATCAAGTGCGACGAGAACGGCAAACCGATCGGCAACGGATCGCCGCTGCCCTTCGTGCTCTCGTTCATCGCCATGATCCTCGTTTCAGGTATGATGCGACACACTTTTGCACTCTCGGGAATCAATACATTTGGCAAAGGGATGGTGTCTGGCCTTGGCATCGGGCTTTTCTTCATCAGCCCTTGGATCATGATCAATAACGCCTACGGCATGCGCCCGTTCAAACTCACCGTTATCGACAGCGGTTACGCGATTTTCGGCTGCGCGATCATAGGTGCAGTGCTTACGGTGTTATAGACAAAAAGGGGCCCCTTCCCCCCCACCCGCCTCCAAAGAGGCGCACGTGCATTTGAAATCTAAGGTCATTTCTAAATATAAAAACTGACGGCATCTGGCAAATGTTTAGCCGCCGAAACTCTACGCAAATCTGTGACAAATCACACTTAAGCGCACGAAATCACCAACTTTGCAGCAAAAACTTGACCGCCCGGAGAAGATTTGACAGTAGTGCCTTTTATCCCATCCATGATTGCGAGCTTACCTTGTTTAAGAAATGCATCCTCCATATTGGCACCGAGAAAACCGGGCCACACTCGCTGAGCAAGGTTTTTTTGTTCCGAAATCAATGGGCGGCAGCGAACATATTGATCTTGTTAGTTACATCGTGAACCCGAAAAAGAAGTTCTCGCGGCGCATTCTGTTAGATCTAAATGACGCCAAGGCCGTCGAGGAACATAAAGAAAAGATTGGTGCGAAATTTCACCAAGAACTCTCAGCGGCAGCCACTCGCGGAGATACCCTGATTATCTCATCAGAGCGGCTATTTGCATTGGTGACTTTTGAGCATGAGATCCGTGAGCTTCGTGACTTGCTGATGCAGTATTGCGAGAGCTTCGAGGTAGTTTGCTACATTCGTCCGCAGCATGAATTTGCGTTCAGCCTGCACTCGACGATGCTGCGCAAAGGTATCAACCGCCCAAACGCCTTGCCAGACTTTGATGTCCCGTCGCGAGAGGCACGCAAGTACAACTACAATCGCGTTTTGCTATTCTGGGAGAGGCACTTTCCAAGCGCAAAGTTTACCATCCGTCGGTTCACCAAAAAGCATCTGATCGACGGAAACGCCGTGCATGACTTCGCCAATGTCGCAGGCATCGACCTTGAGCCTTTGACAATTCCAGAGCATAAAAACCTGTCACTCGGCAGCAGCGCCCAGCGCATTTTGTTCGCCTATAATCGCTTTGCGCCCGACAACCGCATATTCGACAAGGACCTGAATCGTAGACGGCTTATTCGCCTGTTGGGAAAGGTTCTCGGCAGTCAGGGATCATCTATCCCCGTTGCGGAACAAAAGGCGTTTTACGACCGATATGCACGCACCAATCGGATGCTGAAAAAGCGTTACTTCCCTGACAGCAAAGAGCTTTTCGATTTTCCATTCGGCAAATAAAAAACGCCCGCCAAAACTGGCAGGCGTTTCAATTTGGTCGACCTTGTGGCTTTAGCCGTAGATCGCTTCTTTGCCGAAATGCTTTGTCAGCATATAATACACAACAGCACGGTACTTGTTGCGCTCGGATTTGCCGTAGATTTCGATCACTTTGCAGATTGCTTCCATCAGCTCTGGACCGTCTTTCAGGCCAAGCTTTTTGATAAGGAAGTTGTTCTTAACAGTCTCAAGCTCGGACGCTTGACCACCAGCAACAGTTTGCGCGTCTTTGTTATAGATGGCAGGACCGTAGCCGATTGTGACTTTCGTCAACAGATCCATATCTGGCGTCATGTTGCATTTCGTCTTCAAATCTTCCGCGTATTTCGCGATCCATTCGTCTCTCTTACCCATCGTGTAAGTCCCCATTTTAATTCTTTGGCGCATAGCCCGCGGGCCACATCGCCCTACGCTTGGACAAACCGCAATGTGAACGCTAGCCGTCCGTAAAGAGAAAACAGGGGGGAAAATTCGCTGAAACATAGCCGCAACTACGCTACCGACAGCCGCACCACCCTTGCGTTTGCAGGTGAAAATTGTCTGCGTGCAATGCGTTATAGTCATCCGAAACAATTGGCAGGCACCAACACGCGCCGCATGTAGGAAACTTGCCGTAGCGTCACCTTTATCCCAGTCGCGGATCAAGCGGGCATCCGAGCCCTCCAAAAACCGGAAACCCGCGATATCAATCGCAACCGCCGTGGCGTGGGTGCTCATCCGCCCCCACCAAACGAAAAAGCACGCCAGCAATGCTGACGCGCTTCTTTAGTATCTTTTCGTCGTCCACGATTTAGTAGCGGTAATGCTCGGGCTTGAACGGCCCCTCAACAGTCACGCCAATATAATCGGCCTGCTCTTTGTTCAGCGTCGTCAGCTTCACACCAATCCGCGCGAGGTGCAGACGGGCCACTTTCTCGTCCAGGTGCTTTGGCAAGATATAAACACCAGGCTGGTATTCGTCGCCCTTTGTCCAAAGCTCGATCTGCGCCAATACTTGGTTCGTGAAAGAGGCAGACATCACAAACGATGGATGGCCAGTCGCGTTCCCAAGGTTCAACAAACGGCCCTCAGACAGCAGGATCAAACGCGAACCGCTTGGCATCTCGACCATATCGACCTGCTCTTTGATGTTCGTCCACTTGTGGTTACGCAAATGCGCCACCTGGATTTCGTTGTCAAAGTGACCAATGTTGCCAACGATCGCCATGTCCTTCATCGCGCGCATATGCTCGATGCGGATCACGTCTTTGTTGCCAGTCGTGGTGATGAAAATGTCAGCCGAGCCAACAACGTCTTCCAGCACAACAACCTCAAAACCGTCCATCGCCGCCTGCAATGCACAGATCGGATCAACTTCCGTCACTTTCACGCGGGCACCCGCACCGGATAGGGACGCAGCGGACCCTTTGCCAACATCGCCGTAGCCACAAACAACAGCCACTTTACCCGCCATCATCGTGTCAGTCGCGCGGCGGATACCGTCGACAAGGCTCTCTTTGCAGCCGTATTTGTTATCAAACTTCGACTTAGTGACACTGTCATTCACGTTGATCGCAGGGAACGGCAGTTGGCCATTCTTATGCAGGTCATACAAACGGTGCACGCCAGTTGTGGTCTCCTCAGAAACACCAACAATCGCCGCCTTCGTCTTGGCAAACCAACCCGGTGTCTCTTTCATACGCTTGAGGATTTGCAGCTTGATGACTTCTTCTTCTTCAGACGTCGGAACAGAAAGCACATCTTCGCCCGCCTCCATGCGCGCACCTAGCAGCACATAAAGCGTCGCATCGCCGCCATCGTCCAAAATCAGGTTCGCACCTTCAGGGAAGGCAAACGAGCGATCCAAGTAATCCCAATGCTCGGTCAAAGACTGCCCCTTGATCGCAAACACAGGCACGCCAGATTCCGCAATCGCAGCCGCCGCATGGTCTTGGGTCGAGAAAATGTTGCAAGACGCCCAGCGCACATCAGCACCCAACGCAACAAGCGTTTCAATCAGCACGGCGGTCTGGATCGTCATATGGAGCGAGCCCACAATCCGCGCGCCCTTCAACGGCTTTGACGCCCCGAATTCCTCGCGCAGCGCCATCAAGCCTGGCATTTCCGTTTCAGCGATATCGAGTTCCTTGCGGCCATAGCCCGCCAATGCGATATCTTTTACAATATAATCCAAAGCCATCTGGCACTTCCTTTTCATCTGGTTGATGGGCAAATAGCACTGACACCCCAATCCGACAATGGTTATGAGGTCACGAATGAAACAACCCCGCGCATGGCAACGTATGCTTTCAGGGCGCAGGCTCGATCTGCTGGACCCGACGCCGATGGATATCGAGGTCGAAGACATCGCGCATGGCCTCGCTTTTGTCGCCCGTTGGAATGGGCAGACAAAGGGTGATTATGCCTATTCTGTGGCCGAACACTCCTTGTTAGTGACTGATATCTTCACCACACAGAACCCGAACGCGCCCGTGAAATGGCAACTCGCCGCCCTTTTGCACGACGCGCCCGAATACGTGATCGGCGATATGATTTCACCCGTAAAGGCCGCCGTCGGTCCAAGTTACGGTGAACTCGACGACCGGCTGACCGCCGCAATCCACATCCGCTTTGGCCTGCCCGCGCAAATACCTGTCACGATCAAAAAACAGATCAAAGCCGCAGATAAGATTTCCGCTTGGCTAGAGGCGGTGCAAATTGCTGGCTTTACTGCCGCAGAGGCAGACAGGTTCTTTGGTAAAATAGACTCTAACATGGCTGAAACGTTGCAAATCCGCCTAAGACCCCCCGTTGACATCCGCAACGACTTCACTGCGAAACACCGTGAATTGATGGAAAAATTATGATCACAATCAACACCCGCGTCCGTCCCGCCGCATTGGGCGACGCCCTACAAATGACCAAACTCTTAAATGCTGTGATCGCCGCAGGCGGCACAACCGCGCATCAAACGCCGCTTGTCGTTGATGAAATGTTTAGCCGCTACATTCGGCCCGAGAATAACATCTCTTGTCATGTCGCAATTTCAAACGGGCGGCTGTCAGGTTTCCAATCGCTGGTTTGGGCTGACGACGCGATGCCAGAAGGTTGGGCCATCATCGCCACATTCGTTGCCTTTGATCGCGCCAAAATGGGGATCGGGCAAAAACTATTCTCAGCCACCCGCTTTGCGGCCAAAGCAGCCGAGGTCAAAACCATCGACGCGACGATCCGCGCAGATAACGTCGGTGGTCTGAAATATTACAGCGGGCTCGGTTTTACCGATTACGATGTGCTCAAGCAAATCCCGCTTAATGACGGCACGCCCGTTGATCGCATTCGCAAGCGCTTCGATCTGTGAAACAGCGGTGCACGCTTGGTGCACGCGCTGTGCACGTAAATCACACCCCTATTTCGGGCTGCGCTTTGCCAAAATTCGCTGCAACGTGCGGCGGTGCATATTAAGCCGTCTTGCGGTCTCGGACACGTTGCGATCACACATTTCATAAACCCGCTGAATATGTTCCCAGCGCACCCGATCCGCGCTCATCGGATTCTCTGGTGGTGGTGGCAATTCACCTTCACGGGCGAGCAGGGCATTCACAATATCATTGGCATCCGCAGGTTTCGCGAGATAATCCGTCGCCCCGATTTTCACCGCCGCAACTGCCGTCGCAATCGCGCCGTAACCTGTCAAAACAACGATCCGACTTTCCGGTCTGCGGGCGCGAAGGGTCTCGACAACATCCAGACCATTGCCGTCCGCAAGCCGCAAATCGACCACTGCATATGCAGGCGGGCGGGCGGTCGCGATTGCCTTGCCAGCAGCCACACAATCGGCCGTTTCAACTGAAAAACCACGCTTTTCCATGGCCTTAGCAAGGCGCTTTAAAAACGCCTCATCATCATCGACCAACAGTAATGTCGGGTCTTCACCAAGATCTAGCGCTTCATTTTCCATCGCACGACAACTCCCATTGGGTTCGGATAGACAGATAGCACCCACCCCGCTTGCGTCAACTCGCTATGAAGCCGCCGCAAAACATGCCACACGATCCGCCACTTGCTCGGGCGTGTCAACTTGGCGAAAGAATTCGACAAAGCCTTTGTCGGGCATCACAAGATAGCTAAATGTCGAATGTTGCATCAAATAATACTCAGGGTCATCGTCCTGTTTCGACGCCACAACGCGGTAAGCCTTCACCGCCGCCGCAACTTGGTCCTCAGTGCCTGTCAGGCCAATCATGTCAGGATGGAAATTGTCGGCATATTCCCCAACGATTTCAGTGGTATCGCGCGCAGGATCAATCGTGATGAACACACCCCCAGCGTCCACGCCGCGCTCTTCGAGGATATCCATCGCAGCCGCATTTCGGGCCATATCAAGCGGGCAAACATCGGGGCAAAAAGTGTAGCCGAAATAGACCAATGTCGGCTTGGTAATCACGTCTGTATTGGTCACAGTTTTCCCTGTTTTGTCAACCAATTCGAACGGCCCACCGATCACATCACCAGCAACAGCTGTGGCACCACAGTCGGCCATCGTCGGCGCCCGCAGCTGCGTTACGGCAAAGGTTCCCGCAACCAAGGCCACCGCAGCGGCGCTCGCACCAATCGCAATCCATTTTGACATGATCTCACCCTCATATTTCGTCGCATTGATGATCTAATGCGCTACCCTTATCAATGGTATAGCAGGAGGCGCAAATGTCCGTAACCGAATTTGAAATGTTCCAAGATCGCCAGCGGAGCAACTGGGTCCGTCTGCGGACTTTGAATTCGCTGCGGTGGTTTGCGATCATAGGTCAATCGATCGCATTGATCGTCGCGGTTAATGTGTTTTCGTTGAAAATAGAGGTCGGGCTGGCGTCGCTTACAATCGGGGCCTCTGTCATTCTTAACCTTGTTTACGGCTTCGTTTACCCTGGCAACAAGCGGCTGACAGAGCGCGAAGCCTTTGGCATGTTGATCTTTGATATCGTGCAACTGAGCCTGCTTTTGTACCTGACGGGCGGCATTAGTAATCCGTTCGCCATGCTTATGCTTGCGCCCGTCACAATCTCTGCAACGGTTCTTCGTCTCAGAAGCACTGTCGTTCTCGGCGGTGCAGCCGTCGTGCTGGTGTCGGCGTTAAGCCGCGCCAGTCTGCCGATTGAAACCGAAACTGGTGCGCTTCTTGCCCTGCCCGAATTGTTCCAGTTTGGGTTCTGGCTCGCGATAGTTATTGGTGTTGTTTTCTTGGCGATCTACGCGTGGCGGGTCACCACCGAGATGCACAATATGGGCGACGCACTTTTGGCGACACAACTTGCCTTGTCACGTGAACAAAAGCTAACCGACCTTGGCGGCCTCGTTGCGGCCACAGCCCATGAGCTTGGCACGCCACTCGCAACGATCATGCTGGTCAGTGGCGAGCTTCGCAATGAATGCGACGACGGAACCGATTTTCGTGAAGATCTGGACCTCATCCACGCCCAAGCAAATCGTTGCAAAGATATCCTACAATCAATGGGTAAGGCGGGAAAAGACGACTTACATCTTCATCAAGCGCCCATTGAGGCCTTGGTCCGAGAGGCCGCAGCGCCACATCTGGATCGTGGAAAATCGATTGTGTTTCAGTTTGGCTCCGAAGAACTTTCCGATCAAACCCATCCGATTGTTCAGCGCAGGCCAGAAATCATTCATGGCTTGCGAAACCTGATCCAGAACGCCGTTGATTTCGCCGAAAGTCAGGTCGACATAACAGGAAGTTGGACCGAAACAGAAATTCGCATCCAAATTTCGGATGATGGCGCTGGGTTTCCCACGTCCGTCATTGGTCGGATCGGTGACCCATTTGTCGGGCGAAGACGTGCCAACGTTGATACCCAAAAACGGCCCGGATATTCAGGCATGGGTCTTGGGCTTTTCATTGCCAAAACTTTGCTTGAACGGTCAGGTGCGCGCCTTCGGTTTCGAAACTCTGTGCAGCATTCAAAATCTGGTGGGGCCGTCATTGACGTGATTTGGTCGCGCGCGTCTATCCTCAAATCGGGGGATGCACCGCTTGGCGAAAACAGGAACTTTACAGCACACTAATACAGTTTAACGAGCTATTAACTTAACTCCGTCATTCATGTCTCCAAAGCTTTAGGGAGCATGGAGTAAACAATGTCTTTGGAAGTCTTAGATTTTCTCGCGATATCCATGACGGCAATTGTCATTTCGGTCTTGGTCTGGAGTGCTGTGCGACGTGCTTCTGGAACCCATCGCTCCTTTTTGAAATCTCAGGGCGCGCGTGTCCCACGGGCTACGTTCTTGCTCGAGGGTGCCGAATTGATCGATTGCTCTCCTGAGGCGAAACAGCTTTTGGACGAAGATGCGCCAAATCGCGTGTCCGTCGTAAGGGCGTTAAGTTCGCTCTTTCCGTCCCTTGGCAAGACTCTTGAAAACGGGCTGACATCCCTTACGATTATCCCAAGCCCCGAACGGTCCGATATTTGGCTTGAAGTTGCGCCGCTGGGTCAAAAACTGCGGCTAGCTATTTGCGGAAAACACGAAAACCCTTTGCAGCAAATTGGCCTTGTTCAAGCCAAGAATGAGAATACCGAGCTTGAATTTCTACGCCAAGCGTCCACAAACTCGCCCTATCTGATGTGGCGGCAAGACGTTAGCGGACAACTTGTCTGGGCGAATGAGGCTTATCTTACCGCTTGCGATGCATGTTCTGAGGGCGGCTTTGCAATTCCCAAACTCCCCATCAATCCACTGTTTGAAGATTTAGATGCGTTTGCCGCGCCTGGCCGCACAACCGTGCGCAGGTCCATCACCTACCAAGATGACGAGGCGGATCATTGGTTCGACATTTCCGCGTCTAAATCTGACAATGGGACAATTTTTTATGCCGTGAATGCGAACCCTATTGTGCGTGCCGAACTGGGGCAAAGAAAGTTCGTTCAAACACTTAGCCAAACATTCGCGCAGCTATCCATTGGTCTTGCGATCTTTGACAGACGCCGCCAATTGGCAACCTTTAACCCCGCCCTTCTCGACATGACCAATTTGCCTTTTGAGTTCCTGTCAGGGCGGCCAAGTATTGACGCGATGCTTGATCGGCTGCGGGAGTTTCAAATGCTTCCCGAACCCAAGGATTATGCATCTTGGCGCGAAAAATTTACGATGATGGAGCAAGCGGCAAAGGAAGGGACCTATTGCGAGAATTGGAATCTACCGGACGGTCAAACCTTTCGCGTGACGGGCCGCCCGCATCCCGACGGCGCATTTGCTCTCTTGTTTGAGGATATCAGCGCGGAGATATCTCTAACCCGCCGGTTTCGAACCGAGATTGAGACATGCCAATCCGTGCTCGACACGCTCGACGAGGGGATTGTCGTATTTTTAAATGGTGGCAATCTCGTTCTCGCAAATGAAGCATACTGCACTTTCTGGGATACAGATTTGGAAGATGGCATAGGTCATCATGATCTTCGCGCCGAGATTTTGAAATGGCAGGAGCGGTGTACTCCGACGCGCATTTGGACAAATCTCAAGGAACTCACCAATCAAATGGGCATGCGCAAACACTGGACGGAAACCGCGTTGATGGATGATGGACGACAGTTGACTTGCTCTGCCAGCCCGATTTCTGGTGGCATGACGATGATTAAATTTCGGTTTGGCGGAGCGGGTACAGCAAAATTGCGCGACGCGAACGACGCAAAAGAGGTGCTAATCGCGTCAGGCGGTTGATTTGACTTGCAGGTCACGAGCCAAGCCATATCCTTAGACAATGGCAAGCGATGTGATCTCAATTAACCTCCCAGATGAGGCGGCAACAGACGCGCTTGCGCAGCGGATTGCGCCACATCTTTTACGCGGCGATTGCTTTCTCTTAGAGGGCGCAATTGGCGCTGGCAAAACCGCGTTCTCGCGCGCGTTAATTCGTGCACGACTGGGGCGTATGGAAGATGTCCCCTCGCCGACTTTCACGCTCGTTCAAGAATACGAGGACCCCGAGGGCGATATTTGGCATTGTGATCTTTACCGCCTCACCCATCCTGACGAGGCGTTCGAGCTTGGGCTAGACGACGCGTTCGAGCATGCGATCTGCCTCATTGAGTGGCCTGACCGGCTTGGCAGTGACCAACCAACCAATGCATCACGACTAACGTTTGAAGCCTTGGCAAATGGCCACCGCGTTACGATCCATTTGTCGGATACGATGCGCCCGCGACTAAGTGGAGTTGTAGGCTTTGCATGACACCGAGATCAACGCATGGCTTGCCCAATCAGAATGGCCGGAATGGACCAAGCACCCCATCGCGGGTGATGCGTCGTCGCGCCGTTATTTCCGCCTCAAGAAAGACGGCTGTTCACCGCTTATCCTGATGATCGACGTCGCGGGTGACACCGATCGTTTTGCTTTGATGTCTAGAGCGCTTTACGACTGGGGGCTGGCGGCCCCTGACATTTATTTTCACGATAGCGCCGCTGGCATCATGGTCATCAGCGACCTTGGCACAACAGATTTTGCCGCGCATATCGCCTCCCATCCTGCTGACGAAGTGACGCTTTATCGCGCGACAACTGACGTTTTGCGAGTACTGCACGACAGCCCCAAAACCTTGCTACTCAATCGCATTACCCCTGAAGTAGCGGCTGACATGATTGGCCTCGCGGCAGAGCACTACGCAACTCAACAGTATTCTGGTGCCGCCTTGCGAGATGCGATGTTGCGGGCTTACACCAATTTGGTTAATCCAGACCCTCACCTTGCCTTGCGCGATTTTCATGCGGAAAACCTCATTTGGCGGCCTGCACAAGAGGGCAGTGATCGGGTCGGCCTTTTGGACTTCCAAGACGCCGTCTATGCGCCCGCAGGTTACGATTTGATGTCGCTTTTGCGGGATGCGCGGCGCGATGTTTCCCTAGCCGTAGCGGATGAAATGATGGCGCATTTTTGCACCCAAATCAGCAAAAACCAACCAGACATGTCCGCCCACCTTGCATGCGTCTCAGTGCAACGAAATCTGCGGATATTGGGGATTTTTGCGCGACTGGCAAGTCAGGACGGCAAGGTGAAATACCTCTCACTTTTGCCTCGCGTTTGGGATCATTTGTTGACCGACCTCGCACACCCCGCATTGTTGGATTTACGCAAAGTGGTCACAGCGAACCTTCCAACACCCACATCTGAAACCCTGCAACGATTGGGCGCAAAATGAACCCTCTGCCCGTCCTTCTTTTCGCAGCGGGATTTGGCACCCGCATGGGCCCGCTCACCCGTGAAAAACCAAAGCCGATGGTGAAAGTGGCAGGGCTGCCGTTGATCGATCACGCACTGAATTTGCTGACAGAAGCAAATACCCCAAAGGTCGTGAACCTCCACTACAAAGCCGAAATTCTGCGCGATCATTTGGCTGGTCGTGACATCCAGTTTTCTGACGAAAGCGACGCAATCCTAGAGACTGGTGGCGGCCTTCGGCGCGCGTTGCCGCTATTGGGGAAGTCAGTTGTCGCGACCCTAAACACCGATGCGATTTGGCAAGGGGTGAACCCTATTGAGACCCTGATGAATGCATGGCGACCCGAGATGGAAGCGCTGCTGCTTACCGTTCCAAAAGACCGCGCGATTGGCCATAAGGGCGCCGGAGATTTCATCGCCGACACCAATGGCCGCCTCACCAGAGGTGCGGGCGAGATTTATACGGGCCTGCAAATTGTGCGCACCGACGATCTTGTGAACATTCCCGAAGATGCGTTTTCAATGAACGTTTTGTGGAACCGCATCGCCGAGCGTGGAGGGTTATATGGTGCGTCCTTTTCTGGACGCTGGTGCGACGTTGGACAACCCGAGAGCATTGCCCTGGCCGAGCAGATGTTAGGCGAAACCGATGTTTGAAACCACAGACAGACCCCGCGTTTTTGGCATGGCACCCGGGGTGGATTTTGCCACGGCGTTGGTTGAGGGCCTGCAAGAACGCTTTGCCCATTTCACCCCTGCCCAATGGGCCCGGATCGAAATTTACGTGAACACGAGCCGTATGCAGCGGCGCATCCGCGAGGTTTTTGATAGCGGGCCAGCCCGACTATTGCCGCGTGTTCGCTTGATCACCGACCTCGCGAATGATCCGTTTGCGGATGTTGGTCCGCCTGCGGTTTCCAAACTGCGCCGACGATTGGAGTTGTCTCAATTTGTGGCAAAGCTTTTGGATCAAGACCCCGATCTTGCCCCGCGTGCGGCGCTCTATGATCTCTCAGACAGTCTCGCGAAATTGATGGAAGAAATGAACGGCGAAGGGGTGACGCCCGACGCGTTCGATAAGCTTGATGTCACCGACGAGTCTGGCCATTGGGATCGCGCCCTGCGGTTCTTGAAAATCGTAGCACCTTATTTTGATGGCAGCAAAGACCCCGACAAGGACCTGCGCTTGCGCCGCGTCATCGCGCAGATGGCAAGCGATTGGATAGCATCGCCTCCGAACCACCCCGTGATTATGGCGGGTTCGACGGGGTCGCGTGGTGCGTTCTCGCTGCTGATGCAAGCGGTCGCAAAACTGCCGCAAGGGGCGGTTGTTCTTCCGGGATATGATTTCGATTTGCCGCATGATGTTTGGGCCAGCATGGAGAACGATCTGGTCTCCGAGGATCATCCGCAATACCGCTTTCACAAGGTGATGCAGCAGCTTGACTTGCTGCCCGATGACATCACCGCTTGGAGCGAAACGCCCCCCGCGCACCCTTTGCGCAATGCGCTTGTTTCACTGTCCCTGCGCCCTGCCCCAGTGACCGACCAATGGTTGCGAGACGGGCCTGAATTGGGTGATTTGCAGGTCGCGACACATGGGCTGACTTTGATTGAGGCTGCGTCGCCCCGCGCCGAGGCGGAAGCGATTGCGCTGCGCCTGCGTGCCGCCGCCCAAGACGGAATTACCGCCGCTCTGATCTCCCCTGATCGGATGCTGACGCGCCAAGTGACCGCCGCACTTGATCGTTGGGATCTCAAGCCAGACGATAGTGCGGGCATGCCACTCGCGCTATCTCCTCCCGGTCGGATGCTACGCCATGTTGCGGATTTGTTTGGAAAGCCCGTGACAGGCGAGAGCCTTTTGACGCTGCTCAAACATCCGCTGTGCAATAGTGACAACGATGATCGTGGCCCCCATTTGCGGTTTGCGCGTGAGTTGGAATTGCAGTTGCGCCGTAAAGGTCCGCCATTTCCGACTGCCGATACTTTAGAGCAATGGGCGGGATCGGATGAGGCGCGGCAACCTTGGGCCGCTTGGGTTGGCGGGCTGATCACGGGTTTAGACGACCAGATTGAGCGCGACTTGGCGGATCATGTGAACGCGCATCTTGCTTTGGGCGACGTGCTTTGCGCGGGTCCACATGCCGAAGGGTCTGGTGGGCTTTGGAAAGAGGTCGCTGGCCGTGAAGCCAGACGTATTTGCGATAACTTGATTGCGCATGCCGACGCTGGCGGCGAGATGAATTGCACCGAATATGCAGCACTGTTTGGGGCTGTTCTGGCCGAAGGCATGGTGCGCAATCCTGACGGGGCGCATCCCAATATCCTGATCTGGGGCACGCTTGAAGCCCGCGTGCAGGGCGCCGATCTGATCATTCTTGGCGGCATGAACGAAGGTGTCTGGCCAGAGGCCGCCGCCCCCGATCCATGGCTCAATCGTAAGATGCGCAAGGATGCAGGGTTGTTGTTGCCTGAACGTCGCATCGGGCTTTCGGCGCATGATTACCAACAAGCGGTTGCGGGTAAAGAGGTCTGGATCAGTCGCGCCAAACGGTCTGCGGATGCGGAAACCGTGCCGTCACGCTGGGTCAATCGACTTGTGAACTTGTTGGGTGGTTTACCTGCGCAAGGCGGCGAAGATGCGCTGAAACGGATGCGGGCGGATGGCGATATCTGGCTCGCAAAAGCCGCGGCATTGTCAGAACCAGAGGAGGTGGTTGCCTCTGCGAAACGCCCATCGCCGCAACCCCCCATTGAGGCACGCCCCAAGACTATTTCGGTCACGCAGGTCAAAACCCTGATCCGCGATCCCTATGCGATTTATGCGCAAAAGGTGCTGCGTCTGCGGGAACTCGACCCGCTCGCGCCACGCGTTGATGCACCTTTGCGCGGTATGATTGTGCATGAAATTTTAGAGAAATTCATTGGCGGCGGCACCCAAGCTAGCGCCCCCAATGCCCGCGATATCCTGATGCAAATCGCGCATGATATTTTCGAGCGCGACTGCCCTTGGCCCACGATCCGCGCGCAATGGTTGTCGCGACTCGAACGCGTGGCCGATATTTATCTGGAAGGTGAACGCGCCCGCCAAGCCCGTGCCCTGGCCTCGAATATCGAAGTGAACGGTAAAATCGCCGTGGGGAATACCGGCGTGCAACTGACCTGTAAGGCGGATCGGATCGACCTGACCGTTGAGGGGACCGCACTGATATATGATTATAAAACAGGGCAAGTGCCATCGCTGAAAATGCAGGCGAACTTTGACAAACAGCTTTTGCTAGAGGCCGCAATGGTCGAGCTTGGGGCGTTTGACGGGATCGGGCGGTTGCCCGTTGATGGCGCTGCTTTTGTTGCAATAAACACCGATATGAAGGACGTGATAGCACCCTTGGATAAGAACCCCGCAATGGATGTTTGGGCGGACTTTCAAAAGCTACTGGACGAGTACAACGTGAAATCACGCGGCTATACCGCCCGCATGGCGATGTTTTCGCGCACCGACCCCAGCTATTACGACCACCTCGCACGGTTTGGCGAATGGGACACCAGCAACGACGCCGCGCCAGAGGACCTGACATGATCCGCAACGACGCCACCCAACGGCAGGTCGATGCCGCCGATCCGCGCAATTCCACTTGGCTGTCTGCGAACGCGGGTTCGGGAAAAACCCGGGTGCTGACGGACCGTGTGGCGCGGCTTTTGTTTGATGGTGTTGAGCCGCAGAACATTCTTTGCCTGACCTACACCAAGGCGGCTGCCGCCGAGATGCAGAACCGCCTGTTCAAACGCCTTGGTGCTTGGGCGATGATGGGCGACGACGATCTGCGCCACGATCTGATGGAGCTTGGGACCGAGGGGGCCATTGATGCGACCCGATTAAAAAGCGCACGCCAACTTTTCGCCCGCGCGGTTGAGACTCCGGGTGGTTTGAAAATCCAGACGATCCACTCTTTCTGCGCAGGTGTTTTGCGCCGCTTCCCGCTTGAGGCGGGTATCAGCCCACAGTTCCGCGAAATGGAAGATGTGACCGCCAAAGCCCTGCGTGCCGAGGTCGTTGATGACATGGTCATCGGGCGGCATCGCAGACAAGTCGAGGGGTTGCTGGCGCATTTTACCGGCGCTGACCTTACCGATTTGACCCAAGAAATCGCGGGTAAGCGCGAGGCACTATCCGTGCGGCCAAGTGATGCTGCGCTGCGGGAAAGCCTTGATCTAGCCCTCGGCGTTACGCGCGAAAACCTGATCAAATCGGTATTCATGGACGGTGCGACAGAGACCCTGACGAACCTGATCCCCGTTTTGCGCAAGGGATCTCCGACAGATGCCAAGGCCGCTGGCGTACTGGGGTCGCTCAATCTGTCGGGCAAGCCGTCGCTGTATGACGTCGGCATTCTGGAAGGGCTTTTCCTATTTGGCGCGAAAGCCAAGGCGCCCTTTGCCGCGAAATACGACTCCTTTCCGACCAAGGGAACGCGCGAAGCGAACCCCGAATTGATCGAGGAATTGCACCCAATCATGGAGGCCGTGGAGGCAAATCGCCAAAGCTGCCTTGCCCTGCTCGCCTATGAAAAGACGACAGCGCTTTATGACTTCGCCGACGTATTCCTCCCCGCCTATGAGACGCGCAAACTATCGCTTGGCATGCTTGATTTCGACGACTTGATCGGCAAGGCCAAGGCATTGCTAACGGATGAAAAGGTCGCGCAATGGGTGCTGTTCCGCCTTGATGGCGGCATTGATCACGTGCTGGTCGACGAGGCCCAAGACACGAGCCCGAACCAATGGGCCGTGATCAAACAATTGACCCACGAATTCACCGCTGGCGTCGGCGCGAACCCCGACAAAGAGCGCACGATTTTCGTCGTGGGCGATGTGAAGCAGTCGATCTATTCGTTCCAAGGGGCCGCACCCGAGGCGTTTGATCAGATGCGCCACCACTTTAGCGAGGCCTTGGCGCATGTTGGCCGCAACCTTGCTGATATGTCGCTGAACTATTCCTTCCGCTCGTCGCAAGCGATCTTGCGCGTGGTGGACGAAACCTTCAGCGGCCCGCAATCCATGGGCATGCCGACCGAGAGCAGCCACCTCGCGTTTAAGGCCGATATGCCGGGGCGCGTTGATCTATGGCCCGTGGTCGAAAAGGTGGGGGACGAGCAAGAGCGCAAATGGTTCGTCCCTGTCGATCAACCCAGCGAGACCAGCGAAATTGTTGTGATGGCAAACCGCGTGGCGTCGCAGATCAAACATATGATCGCGCATGAAACCTTGCCCGTCGAGATTGGCAACACAGGCACCTATAACCATCGCCCGATTACCGAGGGTGATATTCTGATCCTTGTGCGGGGGCGCAAAACGGGGCTGTTTTCCGAGATGATCCGTGCGTGTAAAGCGGCGGATTTAAAGATTGCGGGTGCGGACAGATTGCGGGTCGGGGCCGAGCTTGCTGTGCGAGACCTCACGGCGCTTCTGTCGTTCCTTGCCTTGCCTGAGGATGACCTGTCGCTGGCGTCTGCGTTGAAATCTCCGTTGTTTGGTTGGACCGAGCAGGACTTGTTTACGCTGGCCCATCATCGGCCCGAGAAAGGGTTTTTGTGGTCCGCCCTTCGTGCAGCCGATGGGCATGACGCCACGAAAGCGATCTTGCGGGATCTACGAAAGCAGGCCGACTTTTTACGCCCCTACGACCTGATCGAGCGTATTTTGACACGCCACAAAGGGCGTCTTAACCTGCTCGCCCGCCTTGGGATTGAGGCAGAGGATGGGATCGACGCACTGCTCTCGCAAGCCTTGGTTTACGAATCCACTGGCGCGCCAAGCCTAACGGGTTTTCTTGCTGCGATGCAGACAGATGACCTGGAGGTCAAACGTCAGATGGATAGCCAAGGCGACCGCATTCGCGTGATGACGGTGCATGGGGCCAAGGGGTTAGAGAGTCCGATTGTGTTCCTGCCCGACACTGCCAAGAAAAAGAACGAAGTGCGTGCGGATCTGTATCCTGCTGGCAATCACATGATCTGGAAAACGAAAGCGGATTCCGCGTCTGAGGCGCAGGGTGCGCTGAAGGATGAATTGGCCGAAGCCCAGAATGAGGAAAACATGCGCCTGCTTTACGTCGCGATGACGCGTGCGGAAAAATGGCTGGTGATTGGTGCTGCGGGTGATGTCGGTGACGGCAGCGAGAGTTGGTATTCGCTTGTTGCGTGTGCGATGGAACATGCTGGCGCTGTGAAGGAGAGTTGTGGTGGTTTGGACATCTGTCGCTTTACCCAAGAGGAATGGAAAAGTGGTGAACTTGAGGACGTGAAGCGCACAGAAATCGCAAAAGTCGCGGCTCCTGTTTTTGCCGACTTACCCACAATCATGAAATCCAAAACCGTGTCACCTTCTGACCTGAATGGCGCAAAAATCATCGCAGGAGATCAAAGCGAACAGGACGAAGATTACGCAAAGGCACGCGGCACGGCGATCCACTTGTTGCTCGAACATTTACCTTTGGTCACCAAAGACAAGCGCGACGACTTCGCTAAACAATTGCTGTCGGGCATGGATGAAGGCCTCGCCAATGACGCCGAAATTCCTGCTCATGTTTGCAAAGTGCTAGATGCCCCCGCGCTTGCGCATCTCTGGACCAAAGACGCGCTCACCGAGGTCGATATCACCGCCCAAGTCGGCGATATCCGCTTTCACGGCGCGATTGACCGCTTGTTGATCAGCGACACCAAGGTCACGGCCATCGACTACAAATCGAACCGCCTTGTGCCTGATACGCCTGAGCAGACTCCAGAAGGGTTACTGCGGCAAATGGCGGCTTATGCGGCAGGGCTGGCAAAGGTGTTCCCCGATCACGAAATCGAGGTAGCGATCCTGTGGACCCACACAGCGACATTGATGCCCATTCCCCCGAAACTTGTTGCAGAGGCTCTCAACCGCGTGACTGCGCCTTGACCAATCGCGCCGCGGTTCATAGGTTCCGTTCAAATCAAATCGTCCAAGGAGAGCCGAAATGGCAACCGTAGCAGTAACAGACGCAACATTTGACGCCGAAGTGCGCCAGTCCGACATTCCAGTCGTCGTAGACTTCTGGGCAGAATGGTGTGGCCCATGCAAACAAATCGGCCCAGCGCTTGAAGAATTGTCCATCGAAATGGCTGGCAAAGTGAAGATCGTTAAGGTCAACGTGGACGAAAACCCGAACTCCCCCGCTCAAATGGGCGTGCGCGGCATCCCTGCGCTGTTCGTTTTCAAAAACGGCGAAGTTGTTTCCAACAAAGCTGGCGCAGCCCCAAAGGCCGCCATTCAGGGCTGGATCGAAGAGTCGATCTAATCTGACGCGAAATAAGCGGAATTGGGCGCCCAAGTGGCGCCCTTTTTTATGTCCGCCTTGTCGCCCCACCGATCCATTGCCATATAGGCTGTAACAAACGAAGGACCCGACAGATGGCAAAAGAAGAATTTCCCGGTTGGCACGGCACCACGATCATCGGCGTGCGCAAAGGTGGCAAAGTTGTCATCGCAGGTGACGGTCAAGTGAGCCTTGGCCAAACCGTGATCAAAGGCACCGCCCGTAAGGTGCGCCGCCTTTCCCCCGGCGGCATGGATGTGATCGCGGGTTTTGCGGGATCAACTGCTGACGCGTTCACGCTGCTAGAGCGGCTTGAGAAAAAGCTGGAGGCGACCCCCGGTCAACTTGCCCGCGCCTCTGTTGAGCTGGCGAAAGATTGGCGGACCGATAAGTATTTGCAAAAGCTGGAGGCGATGCTGATTGTCTCTGACGGAAAAGAGCTTTTCGTGATTACCGGTGCCGGTGACGTGCTTGAGCCTGAACATGACGTGACCGCTATTGGATCGGGCGGCAACTTTGCCCTCGCTGCGGGTCGCGCCTTGATGGATACTGATCTCGACGCTGAGGAGATTGCCCGCAAAGCGATGGCGATTGCCGCCGACATTTGCGTTTACACCAATGGGAAGCTGACCGTGGAAACGATCAACGCATGATAGGTCGCGACGATCTCAAGGCTGCCGTTGGTGCGGGCATCGTGACAGAGGCGCAAGCCGCGTCGCTTGCGGGCCTTGCTGATAGCCGTCGTGGGGCGCGAAGCGATCTAGCGATTGGCGACGAGCCGTTTGAACTGTTCAAAGGGTTCAACGAAATTTTCATCGTCGTTGGTCTGCTTATCTTATCCTTTGGTTGGGCCAGCTTTGTCGGAATTGCCTACGCGTCGCAAATTTCAAATCCTCAACAATTTGCGCTGCTATATGGTGGCGCTGGTACCGCAGCGCTCTGGCTTTTATCCGAATATTTCGTCCGCCGCCGCCGCATGGTCGCCCCCGCAATTGCGCTATCTATCCTATTTGCGATTAACGCGGCCCTCGCCATGACCGCCTATTTCGCTCAGCCGTTTATGGTCGCCCAAGCGGATTACTCCTCGCTACCGTGGCCGTTCGCAGTCGGCACCTTTACCCTCGTGATCTACTGGTTCCGCTTCCGTGTGCCGTTCGCCATGGCGATGATCGCTGTCGGCTGCTTCATCGTGGCCATCCTGATGGCGGCAACGTCCCAAGGCACACCGCAAAGCCCAAGCGACCTGTTCCTACTTTCCGCTGGCGGGCCATTCGCGTGGATCACATTGTTGCTCGGCCTTGCCGTTTTCGCGGTGGTGATGATGTTTGATATGTCGGACCCGCACCGCGTCACGCGCCGTGCGGCAAACGGGTTTTGGTTGCACGTCGTGGCCGCCCCTGCGCTTGTGAACACCATCGCTCTCACGCTTTTGGATCGCGATGCGAATTGGGCGCTGTTTGGCGTCATGATGGTCTTTGCCGTGGTTGCGATTATCATTGATCGTCGTTCATTCCTGATCGCCGCTATCGGCTATATCCTCGCCCTCGCCTCGACGGTTTTCGACGGAGATAGTGCCGCGATGACAGTGCTATTGCTTGGCGTGATCCTCCTCCTTCTTGGTGCGTTTTGGGAAAAAATCCGCGCGCGCCTTCTTCGCCTTTTGCCGCGGTTTGTGCCGCTGCACAGGCTACCACCTTCCAACATCTAAAGGACTGACATGACAGACCTGACCCCCCGCGAGATTGTCTCGGAACTTGATCGTTACATCATCGGCCAGAACGACGCGAAACGCGCCGTTGCTGTGGCCCTGCGCAACCGTTGGCGGCGCAAGCAGCTTGGCGATGATCTGCGTGACGAGGTTTATCCAAAGAACATCCTGATGATCGGACCGACTGGCGTTGGTAAAACCGAGATCTCGCGTCGATTGGCAAAGCTGGCCCGCGCTCCGTTCATTAAGGTCGAAGCGACGAAGTTTACCGAGGTCGGCTACGTTGGCCGTGACGTCGAACAGATCATACGCGACCTGATTGAAAACGCGATCATCGACACCCGCGAACACATGCGCGAAGACGTGAAAGCGAAAGCCTATGAGGCCGCTGAAGAACGCGTGATTACCGCCGTTGCTGGCGCTGATGCGCGTAGCGGGACGCGTGAATTGTTTAGGAAGAAACTGAAGTCAGGCGAGCTTGACGACACGATAATCGAGCTTGAGCTTGCCGATACGTCTAACCCCATGGGCGGTTTTGAAATCCCAGGCCAGCCGGGTGGCATGGGCGGCATGATGAACCTTGGCGAATTGTTCGGGAAAATGGGCGGCCGGACGGTCAAAAAGAAGATGACAGTTGCGGATAGCTATGAGGCACTGGTCGCGGATGAGGCGGATAAGCTTCTCGACGACGAAGCCGTGACCAAAATCGCGCTTGAAGCCGTAGAGCAAAACGGCATCGTATTCCTTGATGAAATCGACAAAGTTTGTGCGCGCGCCGACGCCCGTGGTGCTGACGTATCCCGCGAAGGTGTGCAGCGCGATTTGCTGCCGTTGATCGAAGGTACGACAGTGTCCACCAAATACGGCCCGATCAAAACAGACCACATCCTGTTCATCGCATCGGGTGCGTTTCACGTGGCGAAACCGTCCGATTTGCTACCTGAACTTCAAGGTCGCTTGCCGATCCGCGTAGAACTTCGCGCGCTAACAGAGGCCGATTTCGTGCGCATCCTGACCGAAACCGACAATGCGCTTACGCTGCAATATTCCGCATTGATGGCGACGGAAGAGGTCACCGTGACCTTCTCTGAGGACGGGATCAAAGCCTTGGCCAAGATCGCGGCGGAAGTGAATGAGAGCGTCGAGAATATCGGGGCCCGCAGGCTATACACCGTAATCGAGCGCGTGTTCGAAGATCTGTCGTTCAACGCACCAGACCGCGCAGGCGACGCGATCACCGTCGATGCGGCATTTGTCGAGATGCATTTGGGCGAACTTTCCCGCTCCACTGATTTGTCGCGCTACGTACTTTAGGGCTTTTCCCTGCCGCCGTTCGCGCCCATGAATGGCGGCATGAAAACAGGCTACATTTCCTTTGTCCGCGAAAACGCGCCCTTCCTTGCGACGGGTGCGCTTTTGTCGTTCATGTCCTGCCTTGGGCAGACGTTTTTCATCTCGATCTTTGGCGGTGAGATCCGCGAAAGCTTCAACCTCTCCAACGGCGATTGGGGCCTCCTGTATATGGTCGGCACGATGGCCTCGGCAGCGGTCATGGTTTTTGCGGGCGGATTGGCTGACATATTCCGTGTGCGCACATTGGGGATTTTCGTTGTCGCAGGGCTGGCACTAGCTTCGCTTGCAATGGCTTTCAACGCGACATTGGCTGGTCTCGTGTTCGTCATCTTCGCACTGCGCTTCCTTGGGCAAGGCATGGCGACACATGTGTCCGCTGTCGCCATGGCACGCTGGTTTATCGCCACGCGAGGTCGCGCTTTGGCCGTCGCGGGATTGGGCTTTATGATCGGCGAGGCGACGTTGCCGCTCACAATGGTCTGGATGAAATCGCATGTAGAATGGCGCACGCTTTGGATCGGCTTCGCAGTGTTTTGCGTCGCCATGTGCCCAGTCATTTATCACCTGCTAAAGCTTGAACGCACACCACAAAGCACGGCGCAATCAAACGCCACCCTCGGCATGATGGGCCGCCATTGGACACGCCGCGAGGCGCTCACCCACCCCCTGTTCTGGCTGCTCGTCCCTGCAATTGTCTGCTTTTCAGGGTTCGGCACCGTATTCTGGTTCCACCAAGCCCACTTCGCAGAGATCAAAGGATGGTCGCACCTCGCGCTCGTCGCCGTCTTCCCGCTTGGCACTGCGACACTCGCACTCAGCACGATATTCTTCGGCTGGGCGATTGACCGCTTTGGCGTGATCCGCCTGCTCCCGATTTACATCATCCCCTACATCATCGCCTTCGTGCTACATTGGTACGCACCGACCCTCGCTTGGACGGCACTCGCGGTAATCCTGATGGGTATGTCGGGGGGTGGTCATGGCACATTGCTCAACGCCTGTTGGGCAGAGTTTTACGGGACGCAATTCATCGGTTCGATCAAATCAGCAGCAACCGCGCTCATGGTTCTTGGATCAGCCATTGGTCCGGGGTTAAGCGGTTGGTTGATCGACATCGGTGTTGAGTTGGAAATCCAGATGCTCGCTTATGCGGTCTGTTTCGCGGTCTCGGCAGTTTGCCTCTGGCTTGCCGCACGCATGGCCCAGCGCCTATCGGTTCTTGCGTAGGTAAACGTAGTACGCGCCGTGCCCGCCGTGGGTCAAATGCGCTGGCGTCACTTGCAAAATCGCTTGCGACAAAGGTGGCAGTGCCATCCATTGCGGCACCTGATGCCGCAAAACACCGTGGCGGACAGGGATCGGCCCGCCATCGTCGCGCAGTTTTCCTTTACCCGTAATCACCAGAACCAAACGCCTGCCAATCGCCTGAGAGCCAAGGATAAAGGCGATCAATTCAGGGTGCGCCTCGCTCATGGTCATGCCGTGCAGATCAAGCCGCGCTTCTGGCTTCAACTTCCCACGGGTCATTTTACCATGGGCTTTGCTGTCCATTTGCAATGGCGCTTTGGTAAGTCGCGCCGTGATGCTCGGCAGCAGATCATGACCACGCTTGTGGTTCGCCTTTTCCCCCAACATGAAATGATGGATAGGATCTATCTCGCGCACCACAGGCCTGTTCACAGGTCGCGCGATAATGACCAGCTCTTCGACGGGCCGCTGCGGATCAAGCGGAATAGCGCTATCCGCGACGCGATCCCAAAGGGCGCGTTCTTCGACAGAGAGATGGCGTGGGCGTCTCATTCGATCGTTTCAGGCAACATCGCATAGGCCATTTGGATCGGCAGCAGCGTGATCATGCGCCCGCCATCCTTGATCTGGCCCGCCTTACGGCCCGCCATATCACCCGTTCCAAAGAAGATATCGGCTCGCTGCGCACCTTTGATGGCCGAGCCCGTATCTTGGGCGACCATCAGGCGGTGGATGGGTGCTGCACCCTCTTTTTCGATCCAAATCGGCGTACCGAGTTTGGTGAAAGCAGGGTCAACCGCGATGGAGCGACCCGTTGTGATCGAGCGGTTCATAGCGCCAAGCGGCCCCTTATCGGCGGGCACTTCATTCACTTCGCGGAAAAAGACATAGCTTTTGTTCACCCACAAAAGCTCTTTGCCCTCAGCGGGATTATCGGCCACCCAATTGCGGATCACTTGAGCGGAAACCTGATGTTCGGTGTAGGTGCCACGCGCGATCAACTCGCGACCAACCGACGAGTATTCCTGACCGTTCTTGCCACCGTAACCGACACGAATGCCGCCACCGTCAGGGAAACGAATGCGGCCAGAGCCTTGAACCTGCAGGAAAAACAGATCGACGGGATCAGCGAGCCAAGCAATCTCGAGGCCTTGACCCGACAAGGCCCCCATCTCTTCAATCTCTCGTCGGGTCAGGTAGGGTTGGCCCTGAACGTAGTCATCGGGCAAACGGTAAATCGGGTGCTGAAATTCTCCACCGCGGTTTGGCGCACCGCGCAACTCAGGTTCAAAATAGCCTGTGAAGAGCATCGGCTCGCCGTCCTCAACCATGACCGGCTGAAAGAACGCCTCGAAAAATGCGCGCGCATCTAGGGCGGTCTTGGCGACCTGACAGATGCCAGACCACTCAGGATCATCCATGTCACCGCAAGTCTCGACGAATGTCGTAAGAGCAGCTTGGTGATCGTCATTTTCCCAATCGGCAAGATCAGAAAATGTCATCAGTTTGTAAGTCGGCTCTGCCACGGCGGCCCCCGCAATTGACAAGCTAAGCGCCGCAGCGCCTAGCCAGTTTCCCGTCATTCGCCAGTGGCAACAAGACGCCAGTTAGGATCAGTGGCATCCATGTCGCGGGCAAAGGTCCAGATATCTTTCTGGCGCTTGATCTCATTGGCGTTGCCCTCAACCACATCGCCACCTTTGTCGCGCACCTGGTAAGTCATCTCGCCAGTAAAGCGGACCGTCAATTCGGCCTCTTTCGTCTGCTCATCAAATGTAGCGCCTTTTAGGCTAAGATCACTGATGCCAACAAATGTTGCCTCAACGGTCAATCCATTTTTCTCGCGCTCATCAACAACGGTTGAGAAGGCCTCGTAGACATCCTCAGAGATGAACGGCAGCACGCTCGCAAGATCGCCGCGCTCAAATGCCATCAGGATCATTTCGTAGGCACCACGTGCGCCACCCAAGAATTCGGTCACATTAAATGTCGGATCAACGCGTTTCATATTGGCAAGCGCGATAGCTGTTTCGCTACCTTCTTCTGAGTGGTCCGCAATATCGAGGTCGGGGCCGCCTTCAATGACTTCAAAATCTTCGCGGCGGCGACGCGCGTTTGTATCTGGTTTGCGGACTTGCGGCTTTTCAAATCCTTCCCGCGTACCGAGAACTCCTCTCAGGCGCAAAATCAGAAAAACTGCGATGGCTGCTAGCACCAAAAGTTGGATAATCGGAGAGTTCATCAGGGCCTCATTTAGGTTAGGCATGGTAACGCGGGATTGCGCTTCTTATGTAGGTGTGACGAGGGGCCAAGTCCACCTTACCCTCAATAACAAATGAAAGGGCCTGATTCATGTGGCTTTTGATAGCATTTATAGCGGTTCCGCTGATCGAAATCGCACTATTTATTCAAGTCGGCGGCTTTATTGGCCTGTGGCCGACCTTAGCGATTGTTCTTGTCACTGCGATTTTGGGATCTTGGCTGGTCCGCCAGCAGGGCGCACGCGAAATTGCCAAGCTACAAAGCACATTTTCACAGCTAAATGATCCGACAGAACCCTTGGCAAACGGCGCCATGATCATATTTGCAGGCGCGCTTTTGCTGACACCTGGTTTCTTTACGGATGCTATCGGTTTCGCGCTATTGGTGCCAAAGTTGCGCGCTGCTGCGTTTCAATGGGCGAAATCAAAGATCAAAGTACAGAAATTTTCAATGGGAACAGGCCCAAGCCAGCCACATCGCCCCGATGATCGGGTCATTGACGGCGAATTCGAAGAGGTTTCTGGCGCAAAGTCACCTACCCACAAGCCATCTGAGTGGACGCGGCATTAATCTTGATTGAGGGATTGGCGCTGGCCTGATAGGAACAGCAGAACCTATTTACACGCCGGAGCATATAATGACCGATACACCACAAAACGGCGCTGACGCAGCAGCAGCACCAAAAGTGATAAACCGCGTTTTGACGCAGTACGTCCGTGACCTGTCCTTTGAGAACATCCTCGCGCAAAAGGGTGTTTCAGGCGACGCACAGCCAGAGATCAAAGTTCAGGTGAACCTTGATGCTCGCAAGCGCGGCACCGAGAACCAGTACGAAGTCATCACAAAGCTGAAAATCGAAAGCAACACCAAGGAAAAGGGCGATCCGCTTTTCGTTCTTGAGCTTGAGTATGCTGGTGTTTTCGAAGTGAAGGGCGTGCCAGAAGACCAGATGCACCCATTCTTGTTGATCGAATGCCCACGCATCACGTTCCCGTTCGTGCGCCGCATCGTCAGCGACGCGACACGCGACGGCGGTTTCCCACCGCTGAACCTTGAGACAATCGACTTTATGGAACTTTACCGCTCTGAAATCGCACGCCGCGTTGAAGAGAATAAGGCCAAAGCAAACTAAGTCTTAGGCTAGTTTTTTCCAAACAGAGCCGTCGCCCAGCTTTTCAACAAAAGCATCATGGGCGGCGGCTTCTTCTTTTGTAAGCTTCGATGCCAAGGGTGTCGGACGCGGCATCGGACGCCAATCCGTTGAGACCTCTGTCGTCGCGGATTTCTCGAGCTTGGCAGAAAGCCCAAAGTCAGGCTGACGACCACCAATCAACTCCAGATAAACTTCGGCCAGAATTTCACTGTCGAGCAAAGCGCCGTGAAGTGTGCGGTTCGAGTTATCAATGCCGAAACGACGGCAAAGTGCGTCCAACGATGCGGGAGACCCGGGGAATTTACGACGCGCAATCGCCAGCGTATCGAGCGATTGATCCATCGGCAGATGTGTCCGCCCAAGCCAACCCAGTTCCGCATTGAGAAACTTCATATCAAACGCGGCGTTGTGAATCACCAATTTGGAATCACCAATGAAATCCAGAAACGCCTGCGCGACATCCGCAAACACTGGCTTGTCGCGCAAAATCACTTGGCCCGGTTGTGGGGCTTGTGGTGGCTCCAGCAGATCGGGACCAATGCCGTGCACACCAAACGCACCCGCAGGCATTGACCGCATCGGGTTTATATATTGGTGATACGTGCGCCCCGTTGGCACATGCCCGATCAGCTCAATCGCACCGATTTCGACGATGCGGTCACCGTCGTTGGGTTCAAATCCGGTGGTTTCAGTGTCGAGGACGATTTCACGCAATGTGTTGGCCTTTCATATGCTGCACCAGTTTTCGCACGGCGGCACGGGCGGCGTCCATCGAAACCGTCTCGATAATGTAATCGGCGCGGATACATTTTTCCGCATCCGGCATCTGTTTGTCTAAGATCATATGAAATTGGTCTTCGGTCATTGTTCCACGATCCAAAACGCGGGCGCGTTGAACTTCAGAGGGTGCAGTCACAACGATAACAGCATCGAGCCAAAGGTCGGCTTTGGTTTCGAAGAGAAGTGGAATATCAAGTAATATCAGTTCATTAGGATGATCCGCGAGAAAAGAAGCGCGATCAGAAGCAACAAGAGGATGAACAATCGCTTCGATCTTTTGCAAGGTTGCAGGGTCCGCCGCGATCAAATCGCGAAGGGCAGCACGTGACACCTCGCCGTCGATAATAGCCGCTGGTAATTCCACAGCAAACGCAGGAACAGCCGCGCCACCTTTGGCATAAAGCGTGTGAACCACGGCGTCGGCATCCCAAACATGCACGCCTTCGTCGCGAAACATCAGTGCCGTCGTGGATTTTCCCATGCCGATGGAGCCCGTGAGGCCCAGAAGAAAGCTCATCCCAGAACCGCTTGGCGCGTTTTGTCGTCAACCTCGGGGCGGACGCCAAACCAACGCTCAAATCCTGGCACACCTTGGTGCAGCAACATGCCAAGACCGTCGACCACGGTGCATCCCGCGGTCTCAGCCTCTTCCAACAGCCGCGTGCGTAGCGGTGAATACACGATATCGGTGACAAGCGTCCCCTTTGTTAGCCCATCTAGCGGGATACGCAGCGCGGCGTTGCCTGTCATGCCAAGGGATGTGGAGTTGATGACAGTGGCGGCACCCTCAAGGATATTGCCCGCCTGCACCCAATCAACAACGCGAATGCGTGTCCCAAATTCGGCACGCAAGGCATCGGCTTTCGTACGTGTCCGGTTTGTGAGCAAGATTTCGGTCACACCTGCATCAGCAAGCGCCACGATAATTGCACGTGCAGCACCGCCTGCCCCCAAAAGAACGGCAGGGCCAGAGGTTGGATCCCAGTCTGGCGCATTTTGTTTCAGGTTCGCCATAAACCCGTAACCATCTGTATTATCTGCAATAATCTTGCCGTCGTCTTTAAAGGTCAGCGTATTGGCTGCACCGATCAAAGTGGCACGATCCGTGATTTGATCGGCAAACTGCATCACTGCGATTTTATGAGGTAGCGTCACGTTCGCACCCACAAACCCCATCTTGGGCATGGCGCGGACAACGGTTTCAAGATTTTCTTCGGTGACATGCAGCGGTACGTAATCGCCAAGCAACCCGTATTTACGTAACCAATGACGGTGCAGCCTTGGCGATTTTGATTGGGCGATAGGATTTCCCAAAACGCCTGCGAGGGGGATAGGTTTCATCATCCTGCTAATGTTCCGCGTAGTGTGAGATATGACAAGAGTTCTAACAGAGGGATTCCCAAAACGTTAAAATAATCGCCTTCAACGCGGGTAAATAGACGCGCGCCCTCTTCTTCTAGCTTATAACCACCAACTGCATGACGAATGCTTTCCCAATTTCTCGCAACATAGTCATTTATATAGTCATCGGAAAGATCGCGCATGGACAGTCGCGTTTGACCGACATGACGCCATTGCGGTTTGCCCTCGGCGTAAATGACAGCAGCTGAGAGAAGTTGGTGGCTCTGGCCCCGTAAAGACTTGAGTTGAGCAATCGCATCAGCAGGCGTCTCGGGCTTTGACAACATTTCACGACCATGGGCCAAGACCTGATCGCACCCGATAACCAGAGCGTCAGGGTGTTTACTGGCGACACGTAACGCCTTCATCTCAGCCAATGCATCTGCAATGTCACGCGGTGAAGCGCCTTCTGCAATCAACGACGCTTTCATTGTGGCCTCATCAACGCGTGGGATGATAACCTCGAATTCAACACCAGCATTGCGCAACAATGTGGCGCGGATTTCAGAACCTGACGCGAGAATGATGTCGGTTTGCATGGGGATAACTCTTCGGAAAACTATTGTGTGACTGCTTGGATGATCGCAGGGATAAAAGGAAGGCTTGGGTAACATGTGTGTCGTTTGCGCTTTATGCGAGAGATTAAGGGTGAATGTCCACGGTGGGTAAGGATAAGTGGGGGTTGTGGAGGAATCACTGCGTTATACAACTACAAGAGCAATATGACGAAACATCTCAAACTGTTGCATGACGATAAGCTATTGTAAAAAATTGGATTTTTGGACTTTCAAAGCAAATTTTACAGTTTATTTATGTTTCCAAGAAAGTGGATAAGCCTGCGGATGAAAAAACTATCCACAGAAAACGGCGACACTACTCACATCATCATCTTTCTTAATATATAATTATTATTAAGAAGAAGAGCTGGGAAAGAATTGAGACCCGATGAACGATTTCTTTACGACCATCTATCCATGGATCAAAGTTCTCCATGTGGCATCCGTCATTTCATGGATGGCTGGTATGTTTTATTTGCCGCGCTTGTTTGTCTATCACGCCGAACGGGCAGAAGTTGGCTCTGAGTTGGATAAGACCTTTCAACTTATGGAATTGAAACTGCTCAAGGTGATTATCAATCCTGCGATGATTGTCGCATGGGTTTGCGGGTTGATCATGATCTGGCAAGGCGCATTTGATTTCGGGCTGGCGTGGTCTTGGATCAAGATTATCGCAGTGCTGTTGATGTCTGGGTTTCACGGTTGGCTGGCTGCGCGGCGGAAAGAGTTTGCTGCTGGGACCAACACGCGCTCTGGGCGGACCTACAGGATCGCGAACGAGGTGCCGACTGTGCTTATGCTGGTAATCCTCGTGATGGTCATTGTACGGCCGTTTTGATTGACTTGAGGGGCTGATGGGCCTAAGTCTGTCGTCGCTACCCGTCCGGGATAGCTGTTTTCCATCACTGAACCGAAAAACACCGACCTCTTTAGGCGGTAGTTGGATATTTTTATGACTCAAGACCGTTTGAACCTCGCTGACCTAAAGGCACAAAGCCCGAAGGATCTTTTGGACCTCGCTGAAGAACTCGAAATCGAAAACGCATCAACAATGCGTAAAGGCGATATGATGTTCGCGATCTTGAAAGAGCGGGCTGACGAAGAATGGATCATCGGCGGAGACGGCGTGTTGGAAGTTCTGAAGGACGGCTTTGGTTTCCTGCGGTCACCAGAAGCAAACTATCTGCCTGGACCAGATGATATTTACGTCTCTCCCGATATGATCCGTGCGCATTCGTTGCGGACCGGCGATACGGTTGAAGGGATTATTAAAGAACCTGACGACACAGAGCGTTATTTTGCGCTGACTGTCGTCGAAACAATTAACTTCGAAGACCCTGAACGGGCAAAGCATAAGGTTGCCTTTGATAACCTGACTCCGCTTTACCCTGATGAGCGTCTGCGGATGGAAGTCGAAGACCCAACAATCAAAGACAAATCTGCACGGATTATCGATCTTGTTTCCCCAATTGGTAAAGGCCAGCGTGCGTTGATCGTGGCGCCGCCGCGGACTGGTAAAACGGTCCTGTTGCAGAACATCGCGAACTCGATCGAAAAGAATCACCCTGAATGCTATTTGATCGTTCTGTTGATTGATGAGCGGCCAGAAGAAGTGACCGACATGCAGCGGTCCGTGAAGGGCGAAGTTGTTTCCTCGACATTTGACGAACCAGCAGAGCGTCACGTTGCTGTATCCGAGATGGTCATTGAAAAGGCAAAACGCCTTGTTGAACATAAGCGGGACGTTGTGATCCTACTCGATTCGATCACGCGTTTGGGTCGTGCCTTCAACACGACTGTGCCATCGTCGGGTAAAGTTCTGACGGGTGGTGTGGATGCAAACGCGCTGCAACGTCCAAAGCGGTTCTTTGGTGCGGCACGTAACATCGAAGAAGGCGGCTCACTGACAATTATCGCGACTGCCCTGATCGACACAGGGTCGCGCATGGACGAAGTCATCTTTGAAGAATTCAAAGGAACCGGTAACTGCGAGATTGTTCTCGATCGTAAAGTTGCAGATAAGCGCGTCTTCCCAGCGATGGATATTCTGAAATCCGGTACACGGAAAGAAGAGTTGTTGGTGGATAAGGGCGATCTTGCGAAGACTTATGTCTTGCGTCGCATTCTGAACCCCATGGGGACAACAGACGGGATTGAATTCTTGCTTGGTAAGCTAAAGCAGACGAAATCAAACGCTGACTTCTTTGACTCGATGAACACTTAAACTTCATAAAATCAAAGCGTTAACTAATGGACACGATTTTTGCCTTGGCGACAGCGCAGGGCCGGGCTGGCGTCGCCGTTATCCGAATTTCGGGTAAAATGGCGGCGCTCTCGGCGGGGAAGCTGATGAAAACGGTGCCTGAACAGCGCGGTTTGCGTAAGCTTGTCGATAGTGAAGGTGTGCATTTGGATGACGCGCTTGTGCTGGTTTTTCCAGATACAAATAGCTTTACAGGCGAACCCGTCGTGGAATTGCATCTGCACGGCTCGATTGCGGTAGTGAATGCTGTCCTACGTGTCTTGGGTGATGACGCCGACCTGCGCCCTGCGGAAGCTGGCGAATTTACACGTCGGGCGCTTGAGAACGGCAAACTTGATTTGACCCAAGTCGAAGGGCTTGCTGATCTTATCGATGCCGAAACCGAAGGGCAACGCAGGCAGGCGCTCCGCGTTCTGTCGGGTGAACTGGGAAATGTTGCGTCGGGTTGGCGGAGAAAGCTGCTGCGGGCTGCGGCCCTTTTAGAGGCAACAATAGATTTCGTGGATGAAGATGTGCCGTTTGATGTGCGGCCAGAAGTAACGGAACTGTTGTGTCAGGTGGAGCGCGAGCTTGAGAAAGAGATCGCAGGCGTCAAGTTTGCCGAGAAACTGCGTGTAGGGTTCGAAGTTGCTATCGTTGGGGCTCCAAACGCAGGAAAATCTACTCTTCTCAATCGGTTAGCTGGTCGAGATGCCGCGATTACCTCGGAAATCGCAGGTACAACCCGGGACGTGATCGAGGTCCGAATGGATCTGGGCGGCCTTCCTGTAACCGTGCTCGACACTGCCGGTCTACGAGACACAGATGATATCGTCGAAGGTATGGGCGTCGTGCGGGCGAAGGAGCGCGCAGCGCAAGCGGACTTACGCGTGTACTTAGTGGGCAAAGGGGAGACGATCGGTATCGCACTGTCGGATGGGGATATTGTTTTGCAAGCCAAAGCGGATCTTTTAGATGATCCTAGTCAGGGGATTTCCGGGACGACCGGGTTGGGCGTTGATGAACTCGTTACACATATTTCTACTGTTTTAGGTAAACGTGCGGCAAGCGTCGGGATCGCGATGAGAGAGCGGCATCGATTGGCCATGCTAGGGTCGCTCGGTTTTTTGCGGTCTGCTATGATGGCGATGAACAACGCTGGCTTCGATGACCTGATTGCCGAGGATATTCGAACAGCAATTCGATCAATCGATAGTTTGGTTGGTCGAATCGATGTAGAAGATGTACTTGGAGAAATCTTCTCGAGTTTTTGTATTGGAAAGTAGGGTTGTTTCACGTGAAACATTTTGATGTGATTGTTATCGGCGGTGGTCATGCGGGCAGCGAAGCGGCACTTGCTGCGGCGCGTTCTGGGGCATTGACGGCTTTGGTAACACTTTCGGCTGAAACTATTGGCGTAATGTCATGTAACCCCGCGATTGGAGGGCTCGGCAAAGGGCACCTCGTTCGCGAAATCGATGCCCTAGATGGTGCGATGGGTCGCGTCGCTGATGCTGCTGGTATCCAGTTTCGTTTGCTGAACCGAAAAAAGGGTCCAGCTGTCCAAGGACCACGCGCTCAGGCAGACCGCAAGCTCTATCGCTTAGCAATGCAGTCCGAAGTGGCACTACAGGAAAATTTGGAAATTGTGGCTGGCGAAGCAACGGACCTTATCATGAAGGGCAATCGCGTTGCTGGGATTAAACTGTCTGATGACTCCGAACTCACATCAACCTCCGTCATCCTGACCACAGGTACGTTTTTGCGGGGCATCATCCATATCGGCGATGTCTCTAAGCCAGGCGGACGTATGGGTGAGCGGCCGTCAGTGAAAATGGCCGAACGACTTGATAGTTTTGGTCTTCCTTTAGGTAGATTGAAAACAGGTACACCGCCGCGGTTGGACGGCCGAACCATTGACTGGTCCATCCTCGAGATGCAGGTTGGGGACGAGGTACCGAGCCTGTTCTCGTTCATGAACGCAAAACCAAAAGCGCGTCAGATTAGTTGTGGTATTACACACACGAATTCCCAAACCCATGAAATTATTCGCAAAAACCTTGATCGCTCCGCCATGTATGGTGGTCATATCGACGGAATAGGGCCAAGATATTGCCCATCTATTGAGGATAAGGTCGTTCGCTTTGCGGAAAAAGATGCGCATCAAGTCTTTCTTGAACCGGAAGGCCTCGATGATCACACCGTCTACCCGAACGGGATTTCGACCTCGTTGCCTGTGGACGTACAGGATGACTACGTCCACTCGATTGTTGGGCTTGAAAACGCTAAGATTTTGCAACCAGGGTATGCGATTGAGTACGACTTTATCGATCCGCGCGCACTCAAGGATAGCCTGGAACTCCGCGACATTCCCGGACTATACTTAGCTGGGCAAATAAACGGCACGACTGGCTATGAAGAAGCGGCTGCGCAAGGTCTTGTTGCGGGCCTAAATGCGGCTCGCGCGGCGAAAGGTCTGGAATCGTTGCATTTCGGCAGGCGAAACTCCTATATCGGCGTTATGATTGATGACCTTACCACACGTGGCGTAACTGAACCCTATCGGATGTTCACATCACGCGCCGAATTCCGGCTTTCACTTCGCGCAGATAACGCAGACCAGCGCCTAACGGCATGGGGACGCGAAATCGGGTGCGTCGGAAACACCCGTTGGCAGAGCTATGGGAATAAGATCGATAGAATTGAAACCCTGCGTAGTAAGCTTGGCGAGATTACATATACTGCAAGGGAAATTGCCTCTGTCGGCGTAAATTTGTCACCAGACGGCGCGAAACGGACAGCAATTGAAGCTCTTAGCCTCGCGGACTTCGATTTTACCCACATTGAAACGCTGAGCGACAAAATCGCCGATTTTGCCGATGAAATCAAAACGCAGGTCAAGAACGACGCCCTTTACGCCAACTACATCGCGCGGCAAGCGAAGGACGTCGAGGCGCTAGAGCGTGATGAGAAGTACAAGCTCCCAGACGGGATGGATTACTCCGAAATTGTCGGTCTTTCCAACGAGTTAGTTAGCAAACTGCAAGCGGTACAGCCAAGAGATGTCGCACAAGCTGGTCGTATTGAGGGGATTACCCCGGCCGCGCTCGTGTTGATCGTCGCATGGCTAAAACGCCAAAAAGCCAAGGAGCGGGTACATTGACCCCAAATAAGCTTCCGATCCCCGATGTTTCACGTGAAACATTCGAGAAGCTTGAGCAGTTTTCCGCGCTCGTTGAGAAGTGGAATCCGCATATAAACTTGGTGTCAAAGTCAACGATACCAGATATTTGGAACCGCCACGTTGTGGACTCAGCACAGCTTTTCCAATTTGCAAATTACGCACCAAAAACATGGCTGGATATCGGTAGTGGCGGCGGCTTTCCCGGCATTGTGATGGCTGTTATCGCGCTTGAAAAGTCGCCAGTAACGAAATTCACCCTTATCGAAAGTGATCAACGCAAATCCACATTCCTCCGCACGGCAGCTCGGGAACTTGGTTTACAGATCGAAATATTAGCTGAACGCGTCGAGGATGTCCCTCCGCAGAATGCAGATGTGGTCACAGCCCGCGCCTTGGCCGCACTCAGCGAGCTTTTCCCTTATTTACAACGCCATTTAGCAGATGGCGGATGTGCAATTTTACCAAAGGGCAAAACCTATCAGGACGAAATTAAAGCCGCACGTCAAGATTGGCGCTTTGAAATCAAGAGCCATCCAAGTATGACGGACCAACAAGCCCAAATTCTAATCGTGAAAGACATTCATCGTGATTGATCCTACTCGCCCGCACGGCCCACGTATTTTAGCCGTCGTAAACCAAAAAGGTGGCGTTGGAAAAACAACGACAACGATCAACCTTGGCGCGGCCTTAGCAGAAGCAGGTCAAAAAGTTCTGCTTGTAGATTTGGATCCACAGGGAAACGCCTCAACTGGTCTTGGTATTGATCATGCGCACAGGGATGTAACGACATATGATTTCATCGTTGGTGATGCGACGCCCGAAGAGGCAATCCAGAACACCAGTTTTGAGAACCTGGCAATTATCGCGGCGACGACAGACCTTAGCTCTGCTGATATCGAGCTGATTTCAAACGAAAAGAGAAGCTACTTATTGCGGGATGCCTTACGTCAAACTGCGATGGACGCCTTTGCTTTTGACTATATATTGATCGATTGCCCGCCTTCACTCAACATCTTGACGGTCAATGCGATGGTTTCAGCGCACGGTGCGCTGGTTCCGCTTCAAAGTGAGTTTTTTGCGCTTGAGGGGCTCTCGCAGCTCATGCTTACAATTCGTGAAATTCGCGACACGGCGAACCCAAATCTTCGGATCGAAGGTGTTGTGCTCACGATGTACGACAGCCGCAACAACCTCTCGCAACAGGTTGAAACGGATGCGCGCGATAATCTTGGCGAACTGGTCTATCAAACGGTCATTCCGAGAAACGTTCGATTGAGCGAGGCGCCATCTTTCGCGACACCTGTTTTGAATTACGACACCGCATCAAAGGGCAGCACCGCATATCGCGCACTCGCGCAAGAGCTTCTGTCACGCGACAAGAAACGAATAAGGGGCTAGATTATGGATGAAAAGAAGAATAAAAGCAGGGGCTTAGGCCGCGGTCTCTCCGCGCTGATGGCGGACGTCAATCAAGAGATTGCCCCGCAACAGTCTCAGGCCCCCCGTAAGGCTGATATGCGAATTCCAATCGAGCGGGTGCACGCAAATCCAGACCAACCCCGTCGTGCATTTAACGAAGTAGCATTGAAGGAACTCGCGAATTCTATCGCTGAAAAGGGCGTCATCCAGCCAATTATCGTTAGAAAGCACCCGACAATCGACGCTGAGTTCGAGATTGTTGCAGGCGAGCGTCGCTGGCGCGCATCTCAGATTGCGCAACTCCATGAAATTCCTGCTATTATTCGTGAATACACCGATACCGAGGTCTTGGAAGTCGCGATCATCGAGAACATTCAACGGGCAGATCTGAACCCCATCGATGAAGGCGCTGGTTACCGTCAGCTCATGCAGAAGTTTGGCCACACGCAGGAACAACTTTCTAGCGTTTTGGGAAAAAGCAGAAGCCACATTGCCAACGTTATGCGCTTGCTGAAGTTACCGGAGGGCGTGCGTCAATATTTAACGGATGGAAAGCTGACAGCGGGTCATGCGCGTGCCTTGGTAGGGCATGACGACGCTCAGAACATTGCGGATCACATCGTTCTCAAAGGACTGTCTGTCCGTGACGCTGAGCGGATTGCAAAAGAGGGCCTGACAAAGCCTAAAAGCGCCAAAAGCGTGCGAACAACGATCAACAAGGATGCGGATACACTGCAAATTGAGGGCGAACTTTCCGCCGCAATTGGCATGAAAGTCGCGATTGATCATAGCGCTGATGGTGAGGGTGGTCGTATGACGATTAGCTATAAGAACCTCGATCAACTCGACGATCTTTTGCGCGCTCTTTCGGGTTCTTAATCGTCTAAGAGATGCCGCAAAACTCCATTCAAAACGGGTCGGCCTGCTGATGTCGCTGTTAGCAGGCCGCCTGATCTTACGATAAAGCCGGAATCAGTTAACTCTTTGATTTTATGCCCGAGTTTCTGAACAGCAGCGTCTGGCAAGCGCCCTAGATCAACACCCTCGTTCAGGCGTAGCCCCATCAGTAAGAACTCCGTGACCCGATCTTCTGAGCTAAGCAGTGTTCGTTCGCTCTCACCACTTGCGTTTTCGTTAACACTTTTCAGCCATCGACCTGGCGTCAGATGCGTTTCGGTTGCAAACTTTTGACCGTTCAGCGTCAGTCGCCCATGCGCCCCAGGGCCAATGCCTACGTAATCCCCGTACTTCCAATAAATCTTGTTGTGGATGCTTTCCGACCCGCTTTTGGCATGGTTAGACACTTCATACGCTGGAAATCCATGTTGATCACATAGCTCGTGCGTAAGTTCGAACATGTCTGCCGCCCGATCTTCGTCAGGCAATCCCCGCAGCTTGCCTGCGGCATATCGATCCCCAAATGCGGTCCCGCCCTCAATTGTAAGCTGGTAAAGCGAGAGGTGGTCGATCGCCATTGAAAGCGCTTGCGTCAGTTCATCCCGCCACCCTTGGCGCGTCTGGTTTTGGCGCGCGTAAATCAGATCAAAACTAACGCGTTCGAAAGTTGCCCGCGCGATATCAAATGCGGCCAATGCTTCTTTTGTTGAATGCATCCGTCCCAAAGCCTTGAGGTCCACATCGTTAAGCGCCTGAATTCCCATCGAGACGCGGTTCACGCCTGCCTGCCGATATCCCGCAAACCTTCCTGCTTCAACGGATGTCGGGTTGGCCTCCAAGGTGATCTCGATATCGTTGGCCATCCCCCATGTCGCGCGGACCCTCGTCAGGATCACGTCAACAATTTCGGGGTCCATCATACTTGGCGTACCACCGCCGAAAAACACAGAGCGCAAAATGCGGCCCTGCGTCTCGGCCCCTACCCGCTCGATTTCGCTCAAATATGCTTTTGCCCAAGCGTGTTGGTCAATTTTCGCGGCAACATGAGAGTTAAAATCGCAATACGGACACTTCGCCTGACAAAATGGCCAATGAATATAAAGCCCAAAGCCCGCGTTTTCCCAATCTTCAGGCAAAACAACCCGCCACCAATTTCGCGAATGCATCAGCGCGGTGGCTAATCTTGTTCTTTTCCCACCGGTCCATTTCGCCGAACGTCACGTCGTATCCCTTCGGCTGGAAAATCGGATCATAACCGTGCCCTTGATCACCGCGCATCGGCCAAACGATCTCGCCTTCCATTACGCCTGGAAAAACCTCGTCGTGTCCGTCAGGCCAAGCCAGCACAAGCGTACAGCAAAACCGCGCCGTCCGAGGTGTCGGCGCATTCACTGCCTCCAACTCAGTCCAGCTGCGGGTCATCGCCATCACAAAATCGCGTCCATTTGGCGTCTCGGCCCAATCAGCCGTATAAACCCCTGGCGCTCCGCCCAAGCCGTCAATCTCGATCCCACTATCGTCCGCAAGTGCAGGAAGACCAGTCGCCTTCGCCGCCGCATGCGCCTTAATCCGCGCGTTCCCGACAAACGTGGTTTCCGTCTCGTCAGGTTCAGGCAGTCCATGATCGTCGTTCGAGGTCAGCGTAATCCCAAACGGGCGCAGCAAATCCTGAATTTCTTCAAGCTTGCCTTTATTGTGTGTCGCCACAACCAGTTGCTGACCGTCGAACTTACGCATTAGGACACCGCCTCAATCTGTGCTGCAACCAATTCCGCAACGCCAGCTTCGGCTAGATCAAGCAACCCGTCCATCTGCGCACGAGTAAAGATTGAACCTTCCGCAGACATCTGCACTTCGATCAATTTCCCCGCTGTCATGACAAAGTTACCGTCAACGCCAGCTTCTGAATCCTCTGGGTAATCCAAATCCATCACCAATTTCCCCGCGTAAATCCCGCAAGATACCGCAGCAACAGGATCAACTAGCGGATCAGACGTGATAATCCCCGCCTTCATCAACTTGTTCACTGCCAATTTCAACGCAACCCAACCGCCGGTGATTGACGCACATCGCGTCCCGCCGTCAGCCTGAATAACATCGCAATCAATCACGATCTGACGTTCGCCCAAGGCAACCCGATCCACGCCAGCCCGCAAAGACCGTCCGATCAAGCGCTGGATTTCCTGCGTACGGCCAGACTGGCTCGTTTTCGCCTCACGCCGCATCCGCGTGTTCGTCGCGCGTGGCAACATTCCGTATTCCGCAGTGACCCAACCAAGGCCTGACCCCTTCAAAAACGAAGGCGGACGATCCTCAATTGTGGCCGTGCAAAGCACATGGGTATTCCCGCATTTGATCAGACAAGAGCCCTCCGCGTGCATCGTCACGTTGGTCTCAATCTCAATCTTGCGCATTTCGTTAATCTGACGGCCGGATGGACGCATGGGGAAACTCCTGTCACCAATGGTTGCGCGCATGGGATACGCTCCCCATGTCTAAAAACCAAGCCCGATTGACGCCCGACCTGAGATAGCTTTAATACGGGCATCCACAAAGATAGGTCTCAATGTCCAAAACGCCCCCACAATACGCCGAAATGAACGAACGCTCTCGCGAGGTGTTTCGGCGCGTGGTTGAGGGCTATCTTGAAACAGGCGCGCCTGTCGGGTCCCGCACCCTGACCAGAACGCTATCCGAGCAAGTGAGCGCCGCGACGATCCGCAACGTCATGCAGGATCTCGAACACCTTGGCCTTCTTGGAAGCCCCCACACCAGCGCGGGCCGCGTTCCGACGCAGATCGGTCTGCGGATGTTTGTCGACGGCATTCTTGAGGTCGGCGATGTGAACGGCGAAGACCGTCAAACCATCGATCAAACCTTCGGCAATAAAGAACAAGACGTCACCACCCTGCTCGACCGCGTCGGCTCTGCCCTGTCTGGTATGACCCGCGGGGCCAGCCTTGTTCTCACCCCAAAGCAAGAGGCCCCGATCAAACACATTGATTTCGTCTCGCTCTCTCGCGAACGCGCACTTGTCGTGCTTGTCTTCGCGGATGGGCGCGTCGAAAACCGTCTGTTCACGCCCCCTACGGGTCAAACCCCATCGTCCATGCGCGAGGCCGCGAACTTTCTCAATGCCATCGCAGAGGGCCATACGCTTTCCGAACTTGGTGCCGTCATAACCCGCGAAATCGCCGCACGCCGGCTTGAGATCGACAGCCTCGCCGCCGAGCTCGTCGAAAGTGGCTTTGCGACGTGGGAAAATGAGGGCGAAACAACCGAACGCCTCATCGTGCGCGGGCGCGGTAATCTACTGTCCGAGAACGAATCTGAGACGGACCTTGAACGCATTCGCTCTCTCTTTGATGACCTCGAGCGCAAGCGTGACATCGCCCAATTCCTCGAATTGGCCGAAGGCGGCGACGGTGTGCGCATTTTTATTGGCTCGGAGAACAAACTTTTCTCACTTTCGGGTTCCTCTCTGGTGGTTTCTCCCTATATGAACGCCAACCAGAAGATCATTGGCGCCGTGGGCGTCATTGGGCCGACTCGTCTCAATTATGGACGCATCGTGCCCATTGTGAATTACACCGCACAGTTGGTGGGCAAGATGATTGCCGACCGCACTTGAAGGACGAAAAGACATGGCAAACGACGAACCGCAAAGCTTGGATGAACTCGCCGCAGAAGGCGATATGCAAGACGATATCCTTGGTCGCATTGCGGACCTAGAGGCAGAGCGCGACGATTTCCGCGACAAATTCATGCGTGCGCTGGCCGACACTGAAAACACGCGCAAGCGTTCAGAGCGTGATCGCCGTGAGGCCGAAAACTACGGTGGCTCCAAACTCGCCCGCGATATGCTGCCTGTCTACGACAACATGCGCCGGGCGCTGCAGTCGGTTGAGGAGGAAGGCAAAGAGGTGAACAAAGCGCTGCTCGAAGGCATCGAAATCACAATGCGCGAACTGATTTCCGTTTTCAAAAAGCACGGCATTGATCCAATCGTTCCCGAAGTCGGCGACAAATTTGATCCGCAATTCCATCAAGCGATGTTCGAGGCGCCTGTGCCTGGCACAAAGGCTGGCGAGATCATCCAAGTCGCTGCCGAAGGTTTCATGTTGCACGACCGCCTTCTGCGCCCCGCGCAGGTTGGCGTATCTTCGATGCCGGCATCCTAAAATGGAGGGTCGAATCGCTTCGACCCTCCTCGCCACTGCGCTGTGGCTGGCCGTCTCGATCCTGCCAGCCACAGCACAATCATTTCCGGTGCGTGCGGATCCATATGTCAACGACTACGCGGATCTACTGGCGCCCGATCAAGAGCAAGAGATCGCAGCCAAACTCGCCGATCTGCGCAAAAACCGCGACATCGACATGACTGTTCTGACGATCGAGAGCCGTGCAACATACGGCCAAGACGTCACCAACGAGGTCTTCGCGACCAATCTCTTCAACACTTGGGGGATCGGTGGTCGGGCTCGGAACGACGGTGTTCTCATCCTTGTTTCACTCGGTGACCGCGAAATGCGGATCGAAGTTGGTAGCGGCTATGGCAACACCAAGGACGCGGCCCTCAAGAAAATTATCGACAGGATCATCACCGACCAATTCCGTATGAATACCTATGACACAGGCCTCATTAACGGCGTCGATCACACCATTCGCGAAATCGCTGGCGTTTGGCCTGACCAATACGATGCTAACGTCATCACCCGCTGGTGGACGGACCTGCGCGTCTGGGCTGGTGGCTTTGCCTTTGTAATCTTCGCGCCATTCGGCTGGATCATCTACCAAGCCTATCACGCCGCACAACGCCGCCGCCCCCGCCGTTGCCCGAACGACAGCTCATGAATGCCGCGCGTGCTGGATGAATACGAGCATAAGCACCTCACCTCTGGCCAAATCAAAGAAGAAGAGCTCGCCTCCAAGGAATATGACGTCTGGGTCTGCCGCGAATGCGATCACGTGACGATCAAAGGGTTCCGCCGCTAGTTTAGTAAACAAAAGCTCTGCAAGACATGTGGATACAACACCCTCGAAAGCTACGGCAGTGCTGTGACACACACTCCAACGCGACATAGCGCAGGCGAACGCCGCACGGATTTCCAGTGCAATCACTGCAATGAACGTTACTCGGTCTTCAAAATTCTACCCATGATCTCGGACAATAGTTCATCGGGGAGTGGATTTAGCGGCGGAGGTGGCGGCGGTGCATCGGGAAGCTGGTAGATCACTTCTCCAACAAATCCCGCAACTCATAGATCAAAGCCAATGCCTCTTTCGGCGTCAACTCATCAGGTAAAACGGTCTTCAAACGCCCTTCAACCTGCGATGGCTTCGTCTTCACTGGCGCAGGTGCTGCCGTCGCCGAAAACAGCGGCAGGTCATCGACAATCGCCTTGCGCGCCGATCCACCTTCCCGCTCGCCCTTTTCCAAGGCTTCCAGCACAATTTTTGCACGTTCCACAACGACCTGAGGCAGGCCTGCCAATCGCGCCACCTGCACCCCGTAACTGCGATCCGCCGTGCCTTTCTTGACCTCATGCAGAAAGATCACGTCGCCTTCCCATTCCTTGACCGAAACCGTGGCGTTATCGACGCCCTCCAGCTTGTTGGAAAGCTGCGACATCTCGTGGTAATGCGTGGCAAACAATGCGCGGCATCGGTTCACATCGTGTAAATGTTCCAACGTCGCCCATGCAATCGACAAACCGTCATAGGTTGCCGTACCGCGCCCGATCTCATCCAAGATCACCAGCGCCCGATCATCCGCTTGGTTCAAAATCGCCGCCGTCTCGACCATCTCGACCATAAACGTGGAACGACCCTTGGCCAGATCATCCGATGCACCAACGCGGCTAAATATCTGGCTAACAATGCCAATATGGGCGGACCTCGCGGGTACATAGCCACCCATCTGCGCCAAAATTGCAATCAGCGCATTCTGCCGCAAGAACGTCGACTTACCCGCCATGTTCGGACCGGTCAGCAGCCAAATCGGCGTGCCGCTCAGATCACAATCATTGGCGACAAAAGGCGTGCCCGCCTTCTGCAAAGCCGCCTCAACAACAGGATGTCGTCCGCCCGAAATTTCAAACGCGCGACTGTCGTCAATCACAGGCCGCGCCCAATTTTCGATGGCTGCTAGATGCGCCAAGCCAACTGCGACATCAAACTCCGCCAAGGCACGCGCCAATGCGCCGATTGGTCCCGCCTGATCAATAATCGCCTGTGTTAGACTCTGATAAAGGCGTTTTTCAATCTCAAGCGCACGACCGCCCGCATTCAAAATTCGCGTCTCGATCTCGGACAATTCGACAGTTGTAAACCGCACTTGGTTCGCCGTGGTCTGCCTGTGGATAAACGTCTCATTTAGCGGCGGCGCCAGCATCTTTTCCGCATGGGTCGCCGTCGTCTCGATGAAGTATCCAAGCACATTGTTGTGCTTGATCTTCAACGCTGAAATTCCTGTGACCTCGATAAAACCTGCTTGCATCGCCGCAACAACAGACCGCCCTTCGTCGCGCAGTTTACGCACCTCATCCAACTCTTCATCAAACGAAGCTGCAATAAACCCGCCATCGCGGGACAATAACGGAGGCTCAGCCACAAGTGCATTGTCGAGCAAGCTCAACAGCCCATCATGCCCATCCAAAGCAGCACGCGCATTTTTCAATTCACTTGGCAATTCCGTAGGCAACCTCCGCTGCAACGCTTCGGCCTGCCCTAACGTATTGCGGATCGCCGTCATGTCACGCGGTCCACCACGATCCAGCGCCAAACGTGACAAAGCCCGATCCAAATCATGCACACTGCGCAGCCCATCACGCAAGTCCGCAGCCAAACGCGCATTCTCAACCAAAAACGCAATGCTATCTTGCCGCTCCGAAATCACGGAAAGCGCACAAGACGGGCTCGACAAACGTCGCTCCAACAATCGCGCCCCGCCAGCCGTCACAGTCCGATCAATCGCGGATAAAAGTGATCCCGCACGCCCCCCCTCTGTTCCACGCGTCAACTCCAAGGACCGCCGCGTCGCCGCGTCAATCTGCACCGTCGTCGCTTGGCCCTCAATCACGGGTGGGCGCACCAGCGGCAGGTTCCCCTTTTGCGTGATCTCGATATATTCCGCGACAGCCGACATTGCCGAAATCTGCGCGCGGTCAAACGTGCCAAAGGCATCCAGTGACCCAACCTTAAACAAGGTCTTCAGCCGCTTTTCACCAGCTGTGCTATCAAACGCGGCACCACCCAAAGTGGTCAGCGCAGCGCCGGAATCAGACACTAACTCGGCGTAATCGCTCTCGGATCCATCAACAAGGATCACCTCCTTTGGCGTCAATCGCGCCAGTTCCGGCCCAAGCGTCACACGGGGGCAATTCATCACGTGAAACGATCCCGTCGAGATATCGATCCACGCAAGCGCACCCTCGCCACGCACATCGGCGTAAGCGGCCAGATAATTATGGCGACGCGCATCCAAAAGTGAATCCTCGGTCAGCGTTCCGGGTGTCACCAACCGCACAACATCGCGTCGCACCACCGATTTCGCACCGCGCTTTTTCGCCTCCGCAGGGCTTTCCATCTGTTCGCAAACAGCCACGCGAAACCCCTTGCGGATCAGCGTCAGAAAATACCCTTCGGCGGCATGATGTGGCACACCACACATTGGTATGTCCTGATCCAGATGCTTCCCGCGTTTCGTGAGCGCAATATCAAGCGCCGCACTTGCAGCAACGGCATCGTCAAAGAACATCTCGTAAAAATCGCCCATGCGATAAAACAACAAGGCGTCAGGATATCCGGCCTTGAGTTCAAGGTATTGCGCCATCATCGGCGTGGTCGTCGGTGTCGCGGTGCTCATGCATCCCCCAAGGATCAATCAACGCGACACTACCCGCCCGATGTTAGCGACGAAAGTGCTAAAGTCAGGCGTTGCCCCCCTCGCGAAATTCGACCAAAGTCAGTCGGACGCAAAGGGAGAATGCACCATGTCGAAAACGAAACTTACCCGCGAAGACGCGCTCGCGTTCCACATGGATCCAACACCGGGGAAATGGGAGGTCACCGCGACCGTTCCCATGACAACGCAGCGCGATTTGTCGCTCGCATATTCCCCTGGCGTCGCGGTGCCCTGCGAAGATATCGCGGCCAACCCCGCGCTTGCCTACGATTATACCAACAAGGGAAACCTCGTTGCTGTGATCTCAAACGGCACCGCTGTTCTGGGCCTTGGCAACCTCGGCGCATTGGCAAGTAAGCCAGTGATGGAGGGCAAGTCCGTTCTCTTCAAACGCTTCGCCGATGTGAACTCCATCGACATCGAGCTGGACACCGAAGACCCCGACGCATTCTGTAACGCGGTCCGCTTGATGGGCCCGACCTTTGGCGGCATCAACCTCGAAGACATCAAAGCGCCGGAATGTTTTATTATCGAACAGCGCCTGAAAGAGGAAATGGACATCCCCGTTTTCCACGATGATCAGCATGGGACCGCAGTGATCTGTGCGGCTGGTCTGCTCAACGCTCTAGAAATTTCGGGCAAGAAAATCAACGAAGTCAAAATCGTCCTCAACGGCGCAGGTGCCGCTGGGATTGCTTGTCTAGAACTGCTGAAATCCATGGGCGCGACCCACGATAATTGTATCATGTGCGACACCAAAGGTGTGATTTACCAAGGGCGCACCGAGGGCATGAACCAATGGAAATCCGCCCACGCCGCCAACACCGATACCCGCACGCTGAGTGAGGCGATGGATGGCTGTGACGTTTTCTTGGGCGTATCCGCTAAGGGCGCCGTGACCCAAGACATGGTGATTAGCATGGCCCCCAACGCTGTGATTTTCGCGATGGCGAACCCCGATCCAGAGATCACGCCAGAGGAAGTGCACGCGGTGCGCGAAGACGTCATCGTCGCCACAGGTCGTTCCGATTACCCGAACCAGGTGAACAACGTCCTCGGTTTCCCTTACCTGTTCCGTGGCGCTCTCGACATTCACGCCCGCGCTATCAACGACGAAATGAAGATCGCTTGCGCAAAGGCGCTCGCCGCTCTCGCTCGCGAAGATGTGCCTGACGAGGTCGCAATGGCTTACGGCAAAAAACTCTCTTTTGGCCGCGATTACATCATCCCAACGCCATTTGATCCACGCTTGATCCACCGCATTCCTACGGCAGTTGCGCAGGCTGGCATGGATACTGGCGTCGCACGTCGCCCCATTATCGACATGGAAGGCTATGAAAACACGTTGAAATCGCGGATGGACCCGACGCAATCCATCTTGCGAAGCCTCAACGCCCGCGCTCGCGCCGCGCAGTCCGACGTGATCTTTGCGGAAGGTGACGACATCCGCGTATTGCGCGCCGCGGTGCTTTATCAACGTTCTGGCCTCGGTAAGGCGCTTGTTGTTGGGCGCGAGAAAGACATCGAAGCAAAGCTGACAGCAGAAGGTATGGCCGACGCTGTTGGCGAACTTACAATCGTCAACGCGGCGAACACGCCGCACTTGGAAACCTACAAGGATTTCCTTTACGAACGCCTGCAACGCAAAGGCATGGATCACCACGACGTGCACCGCCTCGCCTCGCGGGATCGCCACGTTTTTGCATCCCTGATGCTCGCTCATGGACATGCTGACGGAATGGTCACGGGGGCAACGCGGAAATCTGCGCATGTGCTCGAACTCATCAATCACGTGTTTGACGCACAACCCCACGATGGTGCAACTGGCGTGACTGCGATCCTTCATAAAGGTAAAATCGTCCTCATCTCTGACACGCTTGTGCATGAGTGGCCCGACCAAAACGACCTCGCGGACATCGCAGAACGGGCAGCCGCCGTTGCGCGCGATCTCGGGCTCGAGCCGCGCGTTGCCTTTGTCTCCTTCTCAACCTTCGGCTACCCCGTATCAGAGCGATCCGAGAAAATGCACAAGGCCCCAACCGTACTTGATGGCCGCAATGTTGACTTTGAATATGAGGGTGAAATGGCCGTTGATGTTGCTCTCAACATGTCCGCGATGGAGCATTACCCCTTTTCTCGCTTGACGGCACCCGCAAATATCCTCGTCGTTCCTGCACGGCATTCGGCCTCAATCTCCGTCAAGCTCATGCAAGAAATGGCTGGCGCAACCGTTATCGGCCCCATCTTGTCAGGTGTCGGAAAACCAGTGCAAATCTGCTCCACAGGCTCAACCGTCAACGACATTCTCAACATGGCGGTCATCGCGGCATGTAAGGTCGGTCAATAATGGCGATCTGGAATCTCGGCTCAATCAACGCCGATCTGGTCTACACCGTCCCGCATATTCCAGCACCGGGTGAAACGCTCTCGTCGACAAACCGCGCCACATATATGGGCGGTAAAGGCGCGAATATGTCCGTCGCAATTGCCCGCGCGGGCAGTCGGGTCAATCATATCGGCGCACTTGGGCCGGATGGTGGTTGGGCGGTGCAACGGCTCTTGGAATATGGCGTTGATACACGGCACATCGCGCAGGTCGAAACCGCCACAGGCCACGCGATCATCATGGTCGACGCGCATGGAGAAAACGCGATCCTTTTGCATGCGGGCAGCAACGGCGAAATCCCCCAAGCGACCCTGCAAACGGCCTTGGCAGAGGCGCAGACGGGCGATTGGTTCGTCACGCAAAACGAAACAAACCTGCAGCGGACAGGCGTATCACTCGCCAAAAAGATGGGCCTCAAAGTCGCCTACGCCGCAGCCCCCTTTTCTGCTGACCGCGTGCAGGCCGTTCTCGAATACCTTGATTTCCTGATCCTGAACGAAGTCGAAGCTGCGCAACTGACGGAAGCCACAGGCAAAACCCCTGAGGAGCTCGGCATCCGCGATGTGGTCGTGACTTTGGGCAGTGATGGTGCCGACTGGTTCGGCCCAGACGGCAAACAGCATTTCCCAGCAATCCCTGTCACGCCCATCGACACAACGGGCGCTGGGGATACTTTCACGGGCTACCTTCTTGCGGGCCTCGATCAGGGCATGCCAATGGCGAAAGCGATCAATTTGGCGACCAAAGCAGGCGCCTTAATGGTCACCCGCCAAGGCACCGCCGACGTGATCCCCGATCTGTCAGAGGTGCGCGCGTTTAATGGCTAGCAAACGGGGCCGCTGAACCCCAAAGCTGCTTCACACGCGTATCACGACCACAGCCTTCACGGTAAAACTTATAAGCATCGGCTTGGGTTTTCACACCACCACGGGTGATCACGCGATCCGTCCCGCGATAGTAATTCTGATGATAGCCTTCTGCCTGGTGGAACGTCGCAGCGGGTAAGATCGGAGTCACAATCGTCTGTCCCAAATCGCGCTGTGCTGTCGCCAATGCGGCACGCGCAACGGCCTCTTCCGCAGGGTTAGACACGAAAATTGCCGTGCGATACACATCGCCGCGGTCACAAAACTGGCCGCCTGCATCTGTTGGATCAACAGAACGGAAGAAGGCATGCAACAATTGCGCATAGCTCACAACATCCGCGTCATAGGTGATCTCAACGACCTCATAATGCCCCGTTCCCTTTAGCGTTTTGTAAGTCGGGTTTGTCGTTGTTCCGCCAGCATATCCGGACACGACCTCGGAAACACCACTCACACTTTCAAAGTCACTCTCAACGCACCAAAAGCAACCGCCAGCAACGACGGTTTTCTGCATATCGCGTGCCTCTGCCCCCGTTCCCTGCAGGATCGCACCAGCGCCAATCAATAGCGCCAAGGCAGCGGTTTTCGCGGTCTGAATTGAAAAAGTCATAAGGTATCTCCTGTTTGAACCCACCTTCGGGACAAACAGCACCCAGCGCAATTCACGGCACGGTGAGTTCACGCGCTCTTTACCTCTTGGAACATTTCAAAAGCCGCCATAGCCTACGCGAAATAGCGAGGTTCCTATGTCAGATCACGTCACCACCCACCAAGCCGAAGAAGATGCGCGTAACACAGAAATCCTGATTTACGTAGACGGTAAAATTGTCCCCAAGAAAGAGGCCGTCGTCAGCGTTTATGATAGCGGTTTCATGCTGGGTGATGGCGTCTGGGAGGGGTTGCGTCTGCATGACAACAATTGGACCTTTCTGGATGAGCATATGGACAGGCTTTTTGAGGCCGCGAAAGCGATTGATCTGGACATAGGTATGGATCGAAAAGGCGTCATTCAGGCCTTATTAGATACACAACAAGCCAATGGCATGACCGACAATGCCCATGCACGCTTGATGGTGACGCGCGGTTTAAAAGTGCTACCATTCCAGCATCCCTCGCTCTCGCAATCGGGGCCGACCATGGTGATTATCATGGAACATTCGCGGCCCAAACTGCCACGGCCAATTGCCCTCGCGACTGTCCCGCATTTGCGCGGTCTGCCGATGACGCAAGACCCGAAACTGAACAGCCATTCCAAGCTAAACTGCATCCTCGCCTGCATCGCCGCCACCAAAGCGGGCGCTGACGAGGCGCTGATGCTTGACGTGCATGGTTTCGTGAACACAACGAACGCCTGTAACTTCTTTATCGTGCGCAAGGGTGCGGTGTGGACCAGTACCGGCGATTACTGCATGAATGGAATCACTCGCCAAAAGGTAATCGACCTGTGCCGCGCAAACGAGATCCCCGTTTTTGAGCGCAACTTTAGTTTGGTCGACACTTATGGCGCGGACGAGGCGTTTTTGACCGGCACTTTTGGGGCGCAAACGCCTGTTGGTTCCATTGATGGCCGTGTGATTGGGACGGGCGAACTTGGCCCTATGACCAAACGTCTTCGCCAGCTTTACGCCGACTTGGTGCACGCGCGGTGCACGCAAATCACAGGGGAAAAATGATGCGAATTGCGATGTGGTCGGGCCCACGAAATCTCTCAACCGCGATGATGTATGCCTTCGGAAATCGCCCAGACTTCGCAATTTGGGACGAGCCTTTCTATGCGCCATATCTCGCGAAAACTGGCTATGATCACCCGATGGCTGCTGAAATAATCGCAGCACACGAGAGTGATCCTGAAAAGGTCGCTGAGCGCTGTTTAGACACTATTCCAGCCCAAAAGCCGCATTTCTATATGAAACACATGCCGCATCACATGATAGATGGCTTTCCAACGGTGTGGGCAAAAGAGTGTGTTAACATCCACCTGATCCGCCACCCTGCCCGCGTGATCGCGAGTTACGGCGTGAAACGGTCCGATATCACCGACGACGACATTGGTTTTAGGCAGCAGGCAGAACTTTTCGATCAAATCGGAGGCATCGTCATCGACAGCGCCGAAATCCGCCAAGACCCTGAAAACATGTTGAAAAAACTATGCGCGGCGATCGATCTTCCGTTCGACCCTGCGATGCTTTCTTGGTCTGCCGGCCCTCGCGCTGACGACGGTATTTGGGCTGCGCATTGGTACAATGCGGTGCATAAATCGACGGGATTTGCGGGTGCTGAGGGCGATCTACCGATCCTTACGGGACGGGATGTTAACCTCTTGGAGAATGCGCTGCCATATTACGAGAAGATGGCAGCGCATAAGATTTAGGATTTAACGCGACGGTTCCGTGCAGCCAACAGCTTCAAACGAAGCGCGTTCAACTGGATAAAGCCCTGCGCATCTGTCTGATCGTAAGCGCCTGCATCTTCTTCAAATGTCACATGCGCCTCGGAATAGAGACTGTTTTCTGACCAGCGTGCCACTGTTGATGCGGAGCCTTTGTAAAGCTTAACACGTACTGTGCCGCTAACATGTTCTTGGCTCTTGTCGATCAAAGCTTGCAGCATTTCGCGCTCTGGCGAGAACCAGAAACCGTTGTAGATCAGCTCTGCGTATTTCGGCATGATGCTGTCCTTGAGGTGCCCAGCGCCAGAATCGAGCGTGATTTGCTCGATGCCGCGGTGTGCTTCCAGCAAGATCGTGCCGCCTGGCGTCTCATAGATACCGCGCGATTTCATGCCAACAAACCGGTTCTCAACGAGGTCCAAACGACCGACGCCATGCTTGCCGCCAAGCTCATTCAGCTTGGTCAGGATCGTCGCAGGAGACATCATTTCCCCGTTGATAGACACTGCATCGCCGCGCTCAAAGCCAATGTCGACCATTTCTGGTGTGTTCGGCGCATCCTCAGGCGCAACAGTGCGCTGGTAGACGTAATCTGGTGCTTCTTGTGACGGATCTTCCAGAACTTTACCTTCGGAGGAGGTGTGCAAGAGGTTCGCATCGACCGAGAACGGCGCATCGCCGCGCTTGTCTTTTGCGACAGGGATCTGGTTCTTTTCGGCAAACTCCAAAAGGCGTGTGCGGCTTGTCAAATCCCACTCACGCCAAGGCGCGATTACTTTGATTTCTGGGTTTAGCGCATAAGCGGCCAATTCAAAACGGACCTGATCATTGCCCTTACCAGTCGCACCGTGGGACACCGCATCAGCACCTTCAAGTGCGGCGATCTCAACCAGACGCTTGGAAATCAGCGGGCGCGCAATGGATGTGCCCAGAAGGTAGAGGCCTTCGTAAAGCGCATTAGCGCGGAACATCGGGAAGACGAAATCGCGTACAAACTCTTCGCGCAAGTCTTCGATATAAATGGACGATGCGCCCATCATCTCGGCCTTTTTGCGCGCTGGCTCTAGCTCCTCGCCCTGCCCCAAATCGGCGGTAAACGTGACAACTTCACAGCCATATTCGGTTTGCAGCCACTTGAGGATAATCGAGGTATCCAGACCACCAGAATATGCGAGAACAACTTTTTTCGGAGCAGTCATAAAATATAGCCCTTGATTGATGTGGTAATTGCATCGCGCGATATCGCGTTTTCAGAGGTCGTGCAAGGAAATGGCGTTGACGCGCCAACCGAGAGGTGCGACCAAAATCACAATTTAAAATAGGAAAGCGTTTAATATGGCTTGGAATATCGTGCGGCACGCGTTTGTGATCGTCTTTGGCAACTGGAAAGAGGCGTTAAAAGCATCCGTTTTGCCGTTCTTTCTTCTAGTCACTATTTTGGCGGGCATGTCCTATGTGACTGGTTTGGCGAATATCCAAATCTCAGACGCCTCTTTGGGTCAGGGCGGGAATGTGGGCAGTATCGCCCTCTTTGTGGTCGTTGCACTTATTGCGAGCATGTTGGTGTTGTCTTGGGTCGCGGTCACATGGCACCGTTTTATTCTGCTTGAAGAATACCCGGCCTATTTCCCTGCTGTGACAGGCCGTCCAATTGGCGCGTATTTCCGTCGGACTGCGATGATTATTTTGCAGATGTTTGGCGTTTTGATCCCAGTTGCGCTCATCGTCATGCCGCTGATGGCAGGCCTTTTGGCGAGCCCCTTTGTGCTGGCGCTCTTTTCTATTGCCGTGAATGTTTTGATTAGTTTCGTCTGGTTACGGGTTTGCATTTCGCTCCCGTCCGTCGCCGTAGGTGAGCCGATGACGAGCGTTGAAGCTTGGGGTAAAACGCGCGAAATTTCGCAGACAATTCTCGGTCTCGGCTTGGTCATGATCTTGCTGAACTTTGCCGCAGGCACGATCGTCAACCTCGCGCTGGCCCCAATCCCTGTCGTTTCCTCAATAGCCAGTATTGCCGTGCAGTGGGTGAGCATGATGGTCGGGATCAGTGTCCTGACCACCATCTATGGGCATGTTGTCGAGGGCCGTCCGCTGGTCGATTAAAACGTCAGGTCGGCCACAAAGGCAGCGTCGCCGTCGTTTGCCAATTCTTGGATCGCATCGCTGACATCCATCCAAACCGCTTCATGGCCTTCCTCTGTCGGGAGGCCATGTTTGCGAACGGGGATTGCTGTGTAGATATGGCATAGTTTTTCCGCGTGAAAGCCATAGTCGGGCATCCAGACAAAACGGCGGAAGGCGCCAAGGCGACGAGGTTTCGCGATGCGCCATCCAGTTTCCTCAAAAACTTCGCGGTGCAGCGCTTGGATCGGGCTTTCGCCCTCATCAATGCCACCACCAGGTAATTGAAATTCGTAGTGCGGACCTGATTGATAGGTCAGCAAAAGTTGCCCCATATTGGGCAAAATCGCATAGACTCCAGCCCGCAATTTATAGTGCTCGCCTGCTTTTGGCGTATCGCCGTAACGTCTGATCATTGTCTCACCCCTTGGACCGTGGCTTGTCCTACCTATATAGTCGGGGTATGCCAATTCCGCACATGATAGGAAAGCCCATGACGACCAGCAAAATTGCTTGGGACGATACCGTCCTGCCATTTCAATTCGACGCCTCCGATATTCGCGGACGCGTGGCCCGCTTGGACGGCACCTTGGAAGAGGTGTTGCGTCAACACGACTATCCGCCTGCGATTGAAGGGCTGATTGCCGAGATGTGTTTGCTGACCGCGATGATTGGGCAGTCGATGAAATTGCGTTGGAAACTGTCGTTGCAGGTGCGCGGTGATGGTCCGATCCGCTTTATTGCGACCGATTATTACGGCCCGACCGATGACGGCGCCCCTGCCCGTATCCGTGCCTATGCCAGCTATGATGACGAGACGATCAACCTTGATGCGATCCCGTTTAGCCAGATTGGCAAAGGGTATTTTGCGATCCTAATCGATCAGGGTCCTGATATGACGCCCTACCAAGGTGTGACCCCATTGACGGGTAAGTCTTTGGCGAAATGTGCCGAGACCTATTTTGCCCAGTCCGAGCAGATCCCGACGCGTTTTGAGCTGACCTTTGGTCGGTCCCAAATCCGTGGCGAGGAAGAGCAGTGGCGCGCTGGTGGCGTGTTGCTTCAGCATATGCCAAAAGCGTCGCCTGATCTGAAAGGTGATGGCGGGTCTGGCGAGGATGGCTTGCTTTTGCCAGAGGATATTCTTGACGAGGTCGAGGGTGAAAATTGGACACGTGCGAATGCGTTGCTGGATACGGTTGATGATTTGGAATTAATTGGCCCGTCTATCACGCCAAGCGAATTGCTTGTTCGTCTGTTTCACGAAGAGCAGCCGCGTATTTATGACGCGCAGCCTGTGAAATTTGGCTGCACCTGTTCTGCCGACCGTGTGAAGCAATCCCTGTCGATCTATTCGGCCAAGGACATCAGCCACATGGTCACGCCAGAGGGCACCGTGACGGCAGATTGTCAGTTCTGCGGTTCGCATTATGTTTTCGCGCCTGACACGCTCGGGTTCGAGGCGAAAAGTGACGAGGCCTGAGCTTCGCCAAATGCTTCTAGATGCGCTGTCCAGTCAGGGCGGCGCATCCTCTGATTTTGATCTGAACAAAGATGTGGTTTTGCCTGAGGGGCGGAAACTTACACCTGCTGCCGTGCTGATTGCGGTACGCGCCAATACGCAAACCGTGATTCTGACCAAGCGGTCGGCGAAGTTAAAACATCATCCGGGCCAGATTGCTTTTGCGGGCGGCAAGCAAGACCCGATTGACGCCGATCCTACTGCTGCCGCCCTGCGCGAGGCGCATGAGGAAATCGGGCTTGATCCGTCTTTCGTTGATGTCATTGGCACATTGCCCGCCCATGAAACCGTGACGGGTTATGCGGTGATGCCTGTGATTGCCTTGGTCGATGGGCCGTTTGTTGCGGTGGCCGAAGCGGGCGAGGTGAGCGAAGTTTTCGAAGTGCCCCTCGCGCACCTGATGACCCCCGCAAATTTCCATGTTGAAGGCCGCATTTGGCAGGGCAAAATCCGCCGCTATTACACGATCCCGTTCGGTCCCTATTATATATGGGGCGCAACCGCCCGCATCCTGCGCGGCCTTGCGGAGCGGATGCAATGACGCGAATTTCGGCGGAGTGGCTTAACGGCCCATCAAAGCAGGTTTGCGCGATGCTGACGGATGCAGGTTATCAGGCTTGGTTCGTCGGCGGGTGCGTGCGCAATGCACTGATTGACGCGCCCGTTTCCGACCTTGATATTAGCACCGATGCGCGGCCCGAAGCGGTGATGAAAATCGCTAAATCGTGGGGCCTGCGCGTGGTTCCAACAGGGATAGAGCATGGCACGGTGACGGTTGTCGTGGAAGGTACGCCGTTTGAAATCACCACCTTCCGCCGTGATGTGGCGACCGATGGGAGACGCGCCGTCGTCGCCTTTGCCGACACGATGGAAGAAGACGCCCGCCGTCGCGATTTCACGATGAATGCGCTTTATTGCGATATCGACGGGGAGGTTGCCGACCCGCTTGGCGGCTTGCCCGATCTTGAGGCGCGGCGCGTTCGCTTTATTGATGATGCCGATCAGCGCATCAAAGAGGATTACCTGCGCATCCTGCGGTTTTTCAGATTTCATGCGTGGTATGGTGATGTAGACGGTGGAATTGATGCCGATGGGTTGGCCGCGTGTGCCGAGAATATCGACGGGCTTGTGGGCCTGTCAAAAGAGCGCGTGACTGCGGAACTTCTCAAACTGCTCAGCGCCCCTGATCCTGCGCCTGCTGTTGCATCAATGGGTGCGGCTGGCGTTTTGGGTCAAATCCTCGCAGGTGCCGCGCCGCAGATTTTGGCGGTGCTGGTGCATGTGGAAGGGCAGGCGGGTCTTGCTCCTTATCCGATCCGTCGTTTGGTTGCACTTGGTGGAGTGCGCGATGGTTTGCGCCTGACGAATGCGCAGGAAAAGCGGATTGAGCTGTTGGTGAGCGACGCAAGTTTGCCCGCGCTTGCGTTTGAGCGGGGCGCGGAAATTGCCATTGATCGCGCGGCGATTGAAGCGGCGAGTTTGGGGCACGAAATCTCGGCTAAAGCGCTTGCCCAAATCAACTTTGCCGCAAACCAAATCTTTCCGATTTCCGCTGCTGACCTGATGCCAAGATTGCAGGGTGCGGCCCTTGGCAAAGCGCTGCAAAAGGCGAAGGCCGATTGGATCGCCTCAAACTTCCAGCTGACTAAGGCCGACTTGATTGGCTGACCTCATCCCGCTTTTTGGTTTCGTGTTCTTCGGCCTGTTTTCACCGGGTCCAAACGTGATCCTTCTGACCACCAGCGGCGCACGGTTCGGGTTTCGTCCGACGCTGCCGCATATCTTAGGCGTCGCACTTGGCGTGGGTATCATCGCGGGGATCGTGGGACTTGGATTGGGTGCGATACTGGCCGCGTTTCCGTCACTGACCATTGCGCTGAAAGTCATCGCCTGCGGTTGGATCCTCTGGATGGCCTATAACCTATGGCGTGCGGACCCCGCCAAGCGAAAGACCGGCAAGGATCGCCCTTTCACCTTCATCGAAGCCATTCTTTTCCAATGGGTGAACCCGAAAATCTGGGCGGTGGCGCTAAGTGCGACCGCCTATGTTGCGGCGTTTTCACCTATTGGGCAAGCGACACATCTGGCGCTGACATTCTCGACGATCAACCTTGGCGTTTGTCTGTTCTGGACATGGGCGGGAACGTTGCTTTCGCTTTTGCTGAACAACCCAAGCGCATGGCGTATCTTCATGCAGATCATGGCTGTCGCATTGGCAGGCTTCTCGATGGCGGTTTTCCTCTAGCAGTTTCCGCGCTATGTCTAACGGATTGCTAGAAAAGGCCATTTGACGTGTTTCGCTTTTTTGAAAATCTCGTCGATCCCTATACCGCGTATCAGGAGACCGACCACCCGCCGCAGACGCTTTTGACGTTCCTGCGCGAATACGCACGGCCGTTCAAAAAGGTGTTTTGGGTGACGGGGATTGCCTCCGTTATCATTGCCGCGATGGAGGTTTGGCTGATCTACTACATTGGTCGCATGATCGATATCTTAGGGACGGGCACTGCGGCAGAGGTTTGGGCGGCAAGCGGGACGGAGTTTATCCTTGTCGCGATTTTCATTCTGACCTTGCGGCCCGCCTTACACATTTTCCAAGTCGCGCTTTTGAACAACGCCATTTTGCCCAACTTTGGCACGCTCGTCCGTTGGCGGGCGCATAAGCATGTGTTGCGACAATCTGTCGGTTGGTTCGAGGATGATTTCGCGGGACGTATCGCGAACCGGATCATGCAAACGCCGCCTGCCGCGGGTGAAGTGGTGTTTCAGCTTTTTGACGCGATCACCTTCTCGATGGCTTATGTCGTGGGGGCGGCATTCTTGCTTGGCGAGGCGGATATGCGGCTGATTATTCCGATGATGTTCTGGCTGATCCCTTATCTGTTCTTGCTGCGCTGGGTCGTCAAGCGGATCGGTCCTGCGTCTGAGGCGGCGTCAAATGCGCGAAGTGTGGTGACGGGACGTGTCGTGGATACCTACACGAATATCCACTCGGTCAAGATGTTCGCGCACCATGAGCACGAGTTGGGTTACGCCAAAGAGGCGATCGACGAGACGCGTCGCACGTTCCAGATTGAAATGCGCTATTATACGATCATGGATGTCGCGCTAATGATCCTGAACGGGTTCTTGATGGTGGGCGTGACGGGCTGGGCGATCAAGCTTTGGATGGATGGTACGGCCTCCGTCGGTGTTGTCGTCGCGGCGAGTACGCTTGCGCTGCGCCTGAACGCGATGTCGGGCTGGATCATGTGGGCGTTTACCAATTTCTTCCGCGAACTTGGCGTCGTTGCCGAAGGGATGCTGACGATTGCGCAACCGATTACATTGCTGGATGGGGATGCAGCAAAGCCGTTGCGGGTCACGAAAGGCAAGGTGGAGGTTCGCGATCTGTCGCATCATTACGGCAAGGATGCGGGTGGGTTGGATCATATAGATTTCACGATTTCAGCGGGTCAAAAGGTGGGTCTTGTTGGGCAGTCAGGCGCGGGAAAATCGACCCTCGTAAAGCTTCTTTTGCGTTTTTATGACGCCGAAAAGGGAAGCATCGTCATCGACGGACAGCCGATCAATAACGTGACCCAAGACAGTCTGCGCGGTGCGATTGGGATGGTGCAGCAGGATTCAGCGCTGCTGCACCGGTCCGTGCGCGACAACATTCTTTACGGCAAGTCGAATGCGAGTGAGGACGAAGTTATTGCTGCCGCCAAGAAAGCGGAAGCCCATGATTTCATCCTTGGTCTTGAGGATTCCGAAGGTAAAAAAGGTTACGATGCCCGCGTCGGCGAGCGTGGCGTGAAGCTTTCTGGTGGGCAAAGGCAGCGGATTGCGCTGGCCCGCGTGATCCTGAAAGATGCACCGATTTTGTTGTTAGACGAGGCGACAAGTGCGCTCGATTCCGAGGTCGAGGCCGCGATCCAACAGACGTTATCCACCATGATGGAAGGTAAAACCGTGATCGCGATTGCGCACCGCCTATCGACGATTGCGGCGATGGACCGGATCATCGTGATGGAAAACGGGCGGATCATCGAAGACGGCACCCATGACGCGCTATTGGCGCAAAAAGGGCAATATTCAAAATTCTGGGCGCGTCAGTCCGGTGGATTTTTGGTGCAGACATGACAGACCCATCTAAGCTAATCGACGCCTTCGCGCCCGCGATCGGACCGCCCCCAAATACGTTAATGGCGTTCATGAGGTGGGGCTTTAAGGGCAGCTTTCGCTATATGGTGCTGGGCGGATTTGTGTCTGCACTGGGCGGTGTGATCGAGGTCATGTCTGCGCTGATCCTTGGCCTTGTGATTGATGCTGCTTTGGGGTCGTCTGCGGATACGTTCTTTAGTTCCAATATGATGTTGCTGCTGGGTGTTGCGGCATTTTTCGTGCTGCTGCGACCGATTGTTTTTGGCCTGTCGGGGTTGATGCAATCGGTGGTTTTGGCCCCTGCAATCATGAACATGATTTATTCGCGTTTGCACCGTCATACGCTGGGTCAGTCGGTCCAGTTCTTTGACGATGATTTCGCTGGCCGTATTGCCCAAAAGCAGGGTCAGGCGGCCCGAGCTGCGACAGATCTGGTGATCGAGACCATTCACACCGTGATTTTTGCCGCCGCGTCGCTGATCGGCTCAGTCATGTTGATGTTCACGATTGATGGCCGCAGTGCGTTGCTGCTGGCGTTATGGGTGGTCGCATATGTTTTGCTGATCCGGTTTTTTATGCCCCGCGTGCGGGCCGCGTCGAAAAAGCGGGCGTCGAGCCGTGCGATGGTGACGGGGCAGGTGGTGGATACGGTAACGAATATCAAAACGGTCAAGCTTTTTGCGCATGACCAATTCGAGGATCGTGCCGCGATTGATGCGATGGAAACCATGCGTCAGGCTTCTGTCGGGTTTGGGATATTGTCGGCGAATTTCCGATTCTTGCTGATGACTTTGGCAGGGCTCTTGCCGTTGATTATGGTTGGGGCGACGCTGTATTTCTGGACCTCGGGGTCGGCAAGTGCTGGGGATATTGCGGTCAGTGGCACGATTGGGTTGCGCCTTGCGCAGATGACCGGATGGGTCAGTTTCACGTTGCTGGGAATGTATGCGAACGTGGGCGAGGTCGAGGACGCGATCCGCACGCTAAGCCCCGCGCATACGCTGGTTGATGCGGTGGATGCAAAAGAGTTGATCGTGACAGAAGCCGAGATCAAATTTGAAGATGTCAGTTTCAAATATGGCGGCGGGCAGGGTGGCCTTAATGGTGTGCACCTTACGGTGCATTCTGGTGAGAAGCTCGGGATCGTCGGCGCCTCTGGCGCGGGCAAATCGACGCTCGTCTCGCTGCTTTTGCGGATATACGATACCGAGGATGGCGCGATTATGATCGATGGTCAGGATTTGCGCGGCGTGACCCAAGAAAGCCTGCGCCGCCAGATCGGCATGGTGACGCAAGAAACGGCAATGTTTAACCGCTCTGCCCGTGATAACATTTCCTACGGCAACCCAGAGGCTTCGCAAGACGAGATCGACCTTGCCGCCGACCAGGCCGAGGCACTATCGTTCATCGGAGAGTTGCGCGACAATGGTGGGCGTGTCGGCTATGATGCGCATCTTGGTGAGCGGGGTGTTAAGCTGTCTGGCGGTCAACGTCAGCGGATTGCGATTGCGCGGGCGATTTTGAAGAACGCGCCGATTTTGGTGCTCGACGAGGCGACAAGTGCGCTTGATTCCGAGGTCGAGGCGTCGATCCAAACAGCACTTGAGACAGTGATGGACGGCAAGACGGTTATTGCAATTGCGCACCGTCTTTCGACCCTTGCACGTATGGATCGGATCATTGTGCTTGACGGCGGGCGCATCAAGGAACAGGGAACGCACGCTGAACTGTTGGACCAACAGGGGCTTTACGCCCGTTTTTGGGATCGGCAGTCAGGCGGATTTATCAATGTAGAAGATGCGGCGGAATAAAACATGGCGATGATCGAAGGACTAACCCATCTTGGCTTGGGCAAGGTAGACGACGGGCGCACATTGCTGCCGCGCGTTTTGCCCGGTGAAGAAGTGGCTGTGGCCCAAGACGGGACTGTGCGGATTATCACGCCTTCGGCGGACCGTGTAGCGGCCCCTTGCAAGCATTTCAAAACTTGCGGCGGTTGTGCGATGCAGCACGCCAATGACGCTTTCGTTGCCAATTGGAAGCTAGAGATCGTGCAGCGGGCCTTAGCCGCCCAGCGCATTGAGACGGTTTACCGTGATGTGCTGACGTCGCCTGCCAATTCTCGTCGTCGGGCAAAGCTGGCGGGCAAGCGGACCAAAAGCGGCGCGATGCTTGGGTTCCATGCCAAGGGCACGAATACGTTGATCCCTGTGCCAGAGTGCCAGCTTTTGACGCCCGGCCTGATGTTGCAGTTCCCGATGCTTGAGGAATTGGTTGTCGTTGCCGCGTCGCGCAAGGCCGAAATCGCTTTGACCGTGACCGAAACCGCCGTTGGTTTGGATATCGTGGTTGATACGGAAAAGCCACTGACGCCTGAATTGCGGACCGAATTGGCTGTTTTTGCGCAAACCCATGCGATTGCGCGACTGGTTTGGATCGACGAGCCTGTCGTGACAATGCAGCCGCCCGTGCAGTATTTCGGCGGCACGGCTGTTATTCCGCCAGCTGGCGCATTTCTTCAGGCAACCAAGCATGGCGAAGAATCCCTGCTGAGCGCGGTTCAGGAAATCACCGCGAAGGCGGACCGTATCGTTGATCTGTTTGCTGGGTCTGGCACATTTACATTGCCACTTGCGGCGCGCGCAGAAGTTCACGCCGTTGAGGGTGAAGTTGAGATGATCAAAGCCCTTGATCGCGGCTGGCGTGAAGGCAGGGGACTAAAGCGGGTTACGTCTGAGGCACGCGATTTGTTCCGCCGTCCGCTGGAGGCTGATGAGTTGCGTAAATTTGATGCTGCCGTGATTGATCCGCCACGCGCGGGTGCTGAGGCGCAGATTGCAACGCTGGCCGAGTCCGCGATCAAAGTGGTCGCTATGGTGTCTTGTAACCCCGTTACCTTTGCGCGTGACGCAGTTACGCTGCAAAAAGCAGGTTTTACGTTGACTTGGGTGCAGGTCGTGGATCAATTCCGTTGGTCGGCACATGTTGAGGTCGTCGGCAGCTTCACGCGGAAATAACAGTTTAGTGAATTTATGTTCACACCGTTTGCTATTATGGTGTATCTAATAAGAAAAAGCGGCAAAGACCGAGAGCAGTAATGAAAATCACGAGACGTATCATGATGATTGGCGCAGCCTTTGGGCTGGCTGGTTGTGCGGGCAAAATTCGAGAATACAATGGCCCCGACATCACCATGATCGAAATCTTTAAGGGCAAACGGCTGATGCGGCTGATGTCTGGTGGTCGGGTTTTGCGGAGCTATAATTTTGAGCTTGGATTCGATCCCAAAGGTCACAAAGAATTTGAAGGTGACGGGCGGACACCCGAAGGCGCGTACTATATAAACCGCCGCAACCCAAATAGCCGTTTTCACCTGTCGCTTGGTATTTCATATCCAAACACCAATGATGCGCAGCGTGCGCGTGCTCAAGGAAAGTCACCTGGCGGTGATATCTTTATTCACGGCACACCGGATCAATATGTTGGTGAACCAGATTGGACATGGGGCTGTATCGCCGTGACCAACGCCGAAATGGAAGAAATCTATGCGATGATTGATGATGGCACCAAGATTTTCATCTACCCTTAATTGGTAATCGCAGGAATTGTCCCCTGAAATGCGGTGACGCTCGGTGATACCATTGACTGGTTTGAACCCATGTTGAGCGTCCACCACAGCTTACCTGCTGGTTCTTGGAACCAAGCGAACCCCATACGGCGCGCTTCTGGGTCAAGTATAACGTTGCGCGTGTCGGTTTGGTTTATCCAAGCGGCGAGCGTTTCTAATTCCGTTTCGTAGGATTCAGAGATGTTTTCGCCAACAATCTGCCCTTGAAATCCGGCACGCAGGGCGCGGTCCAGTGGGGACGAGCCGTCAGATCCGAATAGCCAAGGTCGGTTTTGAATGGACATATCGCGGGAATGTGTTGCTGCAGCAGCAGTCAGTTGACCGTCAAGCTCAACAGGTGGAACACCTGCCGCTTGGCGCAATGCGTTCACGCTGTCGAGCATGCGGAATTGGATGTCACCTGTATCCGAAGGAGAGATCTTATACACTTGTGGCAGCGGCAGACCATCAGGGCCGATACGCGCGGACGTACTTCCAGAACAAGCCGCAAGCGCCCCAAGGGCCAACCCAACTAACATTTTCCGTCTTAACATCTTAATATCCATTCTCAGAAGCTATGGTCTCTTAGCGCCTATATGGACACACTTCAAATACTGTTCGGCAATCCTTCGCCGTTATGACGATTGTTTGAATTGCATGGAGGCGAATTGCGGCCTAGTTACAACGCAATTAATCAGCAAAATCGTCTGATGGAGCAAAAAATGAGTAAGTTTTTGAACAACAGCCTTTCACGCCGTAACTTTTTAGCAGCATCGGCTGCTACAATTGGCACGGGTGCTTTGGCGCAAACGAGCAACAGCACAGAGATCGAAGCGGATATTTCCAGTGGCGTTTCGCGCAACATTTCGAGTTTTCGTTCACTAGATTGGCAGCCCTATTTCAGCAGTTTGTCTGGTGGCGCTATTCTTGTGGATATCCAATCGCGCGCGCTGCATTTTTGGTCTGAAGACCGGAGTATCTACAAGCTGTATCCTACTTCCGTACCTTTGACAGACGATTTGACCCGCAAGGGCTCGACTTCGATTGTGCGTAAAGTAGATAGCCCAGAGTGGCGTCCGACACCGTCGATGCGTGAGCGGAATCCAGAATGGCCAGAATATATTGGCCCAGGTCCAGACAATCCACTTGGGACGCATGCGCTATATCTGACTTGGCAGTATTACCGTATCCACGGCACGCACGACACGCGCAAGATTGGCCGGCGTTCGTCCAGCGGGTGCATTGGTCTTTATAACGAGCATATCGCCGAGCTTTTCAGCATGACCCGCATCGGCACACAGGTCCTGTTGATCTAGGATCGCATTACAAATTTTCGGAATGAAACGGCGGGCATGACCCGCCGTTTTGCGTTTAGCGGTTCACCCAACCCAGAAGGTTTTCGTCGATAATGCCGCAAAGCGCGGCAATATGCGCAGGATCATCATTGAGGCACGGAATGTAAGTGAACTGCTCACCGCCCGCATGCTCAAAGCTCTCTTTGATTTCTTCGTTGATCTCTTCGAGTGTCTCAATGCAATCGGCGGAGAAGGCTGGTGCGCAAATGGCGATCCGTTTGACACCTTCGTCTTTCGCCAAACGCGCAACTTCATCAACAGTATAGGGCTTTAGCCACACTTCTCGGCCGAACACCGATTGGAAGGTAGTTCTGATTTCGGTGTCTTTCCAGCCTAAACGCTCTTTGAGCAAGCGCGTCGTTTTCTGGCATTGGCAGTGATAGGGGTCACCCTCGCGCAGGTAGCGTTGCGGCATGCCGTGGTAGGAGCAAATCAAGAGTTCCGGCTTTTCATCCAAGTTGGCATAAGCCGTCTCAATCGATTGCGCCAGCGCGTCGATATAGGCGGGGTCCTCAAAGTAAGGTTCCACCACGCGGGCAATGGGTTGCCATTTCTGGTCCATCAGTGCGCGAAAGAATTGGTCGTTTGCTGTGGCTGATGTCGCACCTGCGTAATGCGGGTAGAGTGGGAAAAACAGGATCTTGGTGCAGCCCGCCTCGACCATTTCGCGGACCTTGGATTTGGTGGATGGGTTGCCATAGCGCATGCAGAAATCCACCATGACGTTGTCGCCGTGGCGCTCTGCCATCGTCGCCTTGATCGCAGCGGTTTGCTGTTTGGTAATCGTCAAAAGTGGGCTCTCATCGGCCTCGGTATTCCAGATCGACTTGTAATTCGCGCCGGATTTGGAGGGCCGCGTTGTCAGAATGACCAGCTGCAAAAGTGGCTGCCAAATCCAGTCCGAGATATCGACGACCCGCTTGTCGGACAGAAATTCGTTGAGATAACGGCGCATGGACCAATAATCCGTCGCATCAGGCGTGCCAAGGTTGGCAACCAGAACGCCAACTTTCGCGGGCTTAAACTTGGGGTGATCCTTTGGCGCGTGCATTGGGCAAACGGCGGTTTGGTCTGTCATGTCATATTCCTCTTTGCGCAAGACCTAGCTGGAAAAGGCTCTGCGTCAATCTTTGCCGTTCAGCGGCTTTTCTTGTGTTCCCAAAACATCGGCCAATCGCGTAGTCGCAGTTCCGGGGCGGAGCGCTTTTTGCTGGCTTTCGTCAGGCGCCCAACCGGTGAGCGTGATAATCTCAAACGTCGCGTCGATGCGGCCTTCGTCATTGCCAAAGTTCTCGACGTAAACAGAGGCCGCCTCGGTGATGATATTGCGCATGGTAAAATGGCGCGGGCGATGCGCGAGGGCATTTGTCTCGCCCATTTTGCGCAGATCATGCATCAGATGGAAAAGGTTGCCGTAGCTTGCTGTCATCGGCGTACCGTCGGCCACAGGCAGGGCAAAGCCTGCGCGTTGCAAAAGACCGCCAAGATCGCGGATTTCGCCCATCGGTGCAATACGTGGGGAAAGGCCACCTGCAACAACCGCTTCAGCTTCGGCCAAAGACGCGCGCAATTCGTGTAATGTCTGACCGCCAAAGCAAGTTGCGAGCATCAGACCGTCAGCCTTGAGCGCGTGCCGTGCCTGCACCAACTGGCCCACAGGGTCATTCGCCCAATGCAGCGCCATCATATGAAGGACAAGATCATAGGACGCAGGCGTCAGCGCAAGAATTTCGTCATCGGCAACTACGGTTGCGTCGGGAAACTCTTTTTGCCAGAAATCGGGAAAGCCTGTAACAATCGCAACCGAATTAAAGGTTCTGTTAACCTCTATCAGTCTTTCCTTAATCTCAGCGGCAACGAGCTCGTGCAAAAACAGCCCAGCGTCATCAGCGCGGGCACGATTGCGGAGCAAGGCTACGCGGTCGGTCAATTGGGGCATTTTTTCCATAGGCTTCATTTAAGGTGCAATCATGTGGATGCAAAGCGTCATTCGGGCAATTTACCCCTCGCAATGTGTCGCATGTGACGCACCGACCGAGGATGATTTTGGACTGTGTGGCAAATGTTGGCGGGATACCGATTTCATCGGAGCCACGATTTGCAACAAATGTGGCACGCCTTTGCCAGGTGATGATCCTGATGACGACCTGATTTGCGACGACTGTATGGCGATTGCCCGCCCCTGGGATCATGGGCGTTCGGTAATGGCCTATACGGGGATCGGGCGAAAACTGGTTTTGTCGCTGAAACATGGTGACAGAACCGATCTCGCACAACCTGCCGCGCGTTGGATGGCGCGGGCTGCCGAGCCACTTTTGCAAGACGATACGTTGATCGTTCCTGTGCCGCTTCACCGCGTTCGCCTGATCCAAAGGCGCTACAATCAATCCGCTGTGTTGGCTGGAGTATTGGCCAAGGCGATCAATCGTGATCTTTGCGTTGATGGCCTGATCCGTACCCGAAACACCGCGCCGCTTAAGGGGCACAGCCGCGATGCCCGCTTTGCTGAACTATCCGAAGCGATCAAGGCGAACCCCAGTCAAAGGTTTAAATTGAAGGACCGTCCGATCCTTTTGATCGATGACGTGATGACCTCTGGCGCGACATTAGCCGCTTGCACAGAGGCATGTATGTCAGTTGGCGCACGAAGCGTTGATATCCTGACACTGGCAAGAGTGGTAAAAGATACTTAAATAGGGCCCTGAAACAGATTAAGGATCACCCAAATGAAGCCTGTCGAGCTCTATACAAAAAGCACATGTGGCTATTGCCATGCAGCCAAGCGCCTGTTGGCGTCTAAGGGCGTCAGCTTTGCCGAGACGGATATCAATAAGCATCCTGAAAAGCGTAGCGAGATGATTCAGCGCGCCAAAGGCCGCAGCACCGTGCCCCAAATCTTTATCGATGGAACCCATGTTGGGGGGTTTGACGATTTGGACGCCTTGAGCCGTGCGGGGAAACTGGACGCTTTGCTCAAATAATGAAAACAGCCCTGCTTCAACTGACCTCTAGCGATAATCCGTGCGACAATTTGGTCGCTACACGGGCGCATCTGCGCGAGGCCGTGGGGCAGGGTGCGCAGTTTGTGCTGACTCCAGAGGTCACAAATTGCGTTTCGGCCAATCGGGCGCACCAAGTCGAAGTTTTGCAGCATGAGGCCGATGATCTTACGCTTGCAGCGTTAAGGGCTGAGGCGGCTGAACTCGGTATCTGGCTGTCTATCGGCTCCCTCGCCTTGAAAACGGACGATGCTGATGGCCGATTTGCCAATCGGTCATTCCTGATAAATCCCAAGGGCGAGATTGTCGCTCACTATGACAAAATCCACATGTTTGACGTGGATGTGAGCGAGACCGAGACCTACCGCGAATCTGCAGGTTACAGGCCCGGGGATCGTGCCGTTCTGGCGCAAACGGCGTTTGGCGCGCTTGGCCTTTCGATCTGCTACGATATCCGCTTTGCTTATCTTTACCGCGCTTTGGCGCAAGCGGGCGCAGACATCCTGCTCGCGCCTTCCGCCTTTTCCACCGTCACAGGTGCCGCCCATTGGCAGCCGCTCTTGCAGGCGCGCGCGATTGAAACGGGCTGCTATGTTTTGGCCGCCGCGCAAACGGGCACCCATGCCGCAACTGCAGGCAAGCCGCGCGTAACCTACGGTCATAGCATGGTAATTTCGCCATGGGGCGAAGTTTTAGCGGATGCTGGGACCGAGATCGGAACAGTTATGATTGATCTTGACGTCAAGGAAGTGTCATATGCGCGCAAACGCATCGCCGCGCTCAAACATGATCGCCAATTCAAAGGCCCTTAATGTCAGACTCGACCCAAGACCTTGCTGTGACACTCTTTAGCGAGATCCTCGCCGTGGACCAATTGGCCCGCAGCTATGTCGCGCGTGTGTTGCCAAAGGGAATGGAGTTGTCGCATTTCTCGGTGCTGAACCACCTTGCACACGCAGGTGTCGAAAAATCACCTGCGCAATTGGCCCGCACGTTTCATCTGACACGTGGTGCTATGACGAATACGCTTAGTAAGCTGGAGTGGGCAGGTTGGGTACATATCCGCCCTGACTGGGAAGACGCACGGCGCAAGATGGTCTCGATTAGCACCTCTGGAATAACCGCCCGAGACGCCGCTGTGATTGCGATTGCCCCTGTGATCGCAGAGGTTGTCGAAACCGTAGGCGCGGATAAGGTGCGCGTGGCTTTGCCCGTGTTGCGTGAAATGCGGATGAAGCTGTCGAAGGTCGAGCAATCTTAGGGTTTAATGGCGGCTGTGACGTAGTTGACTGACAGGTCCTTGTCCGAAATTGACCATGTGAACTTTGCGAAGTTGAACACATAGCCCTTGCGATCAACGGGCTCCAAACCAGCCTTGGTCAAAAGCCCAAAAAGCTCATCAGGCGTAATGAATTTTGACCATTCATGTGTTCCTTTGGGAAGCCATCGCATCACCCATTCCGCGCCGACAATCGCCATCGCAAACGACTTAGGATTGCGGTTGATTGTAGAACACAGATGTAGGCCGCCTGATTTCAAAAGCTGACGGCAAGCGGTCAGATAGCCCAGTGGATCGGCAACATGTTCGACAACCTCCATGTTCAGAACGACGTCAAACTGTTCGCCCGCTTCGGCCATCGCCTCGGCAGTGGTGTGGCGGTAATCAATATCGAGACCTGATTTCTCGGCGTGAATTTTGGCGACGGGAATGTTCCGCGCAGCGGCATCCGCGCCCACAATCGTAGCACCCAGCCGCGCCATAGGTTCGCAAAGCAACCCGCCACCGCACCCGATATCAAGGATACGCAGCCCCTCAAACGGCGCTGGGCGGCTCAAGTCGCGACCAAATTCTGCGGCGATCTGACGGGTTATGTAATCCAAGCGCACAGGGTTCATCATATGCAGTGGCTTGAACTTCCCCTCCAAATCCCACCATTCTGCGGCCATCGCCTCGAATTTCGCGATCTCACTTGGGTCGACGGTATTGGTAGCTTGCATGATTGGCTCCGAATTCTCGTGGTCGTAGGATTACACAGGGTATATAGTGCGGATATGGACAAGGTCTTAGGTCAAAAACGCGCAGTGTCGCATCTTTATCCTTCAATCGACCCATTCGACCAGCAGATGTTGGACGTGGGCGATGGGCATGTCGTTTATGTAGAGCAATGCGGACGCCCCGATGGGATACCTGTTGTCGTGTTGCATGGCGGACCGGGTGGTGGCTGTAGCCCTACGATGCGTCGCTATTTTGATCCGAACGTTTACCGCGTCATTCTGTTTGACCAACGCGGATGCGGACGGTCGCGGCCCCATGCTAGCGTCGAGAATAACACCACATGGCATCTGGTGGCAGATATTGAGCTGATCCGCGAGACATTGGGTATCAACAGTTGGATTGTTTTTGGCGGCAGTTGGGGGGCGACGCTTTCGCTGATTTATGCGCAGGCACATCCTACCCGCGCTGCTGCCCTTGCCTTGCGCGGCGTATTCCTGATGACCAAGCCTGAGATTGATTGGTTTTATGGCGGTGGCGCTGGGCGGTTTTGGCCAGAGCTTTGGGAGAAGTTCTCAGGTTTAATTCCTGACGATGAGCAAGGTGATCTGGTCGCAGCCTATCATAAACGGCTATTTTCAGGGAGCCACGCGCAAGAAGTGACCTATGCTCGCGCTTGGGCCAATTGGGAAAACGCGCTCGCTTCGATTGATAGCAATGGCGTAACAGGCGATGCACCGTCAGAATACGCGCGGGCCTTTGCGCGGCTGGAAAACCATTATTTCGTGAATGATGGTTTCTTGTCGGCGGAACAGCAAATCCTAAGCAATATCGATAAAATCGCCCATATCCCTGCCGTGATAGTGCAAGGGCGTTTTGATATGATCTGCCCGCCCGTTTCTGCCTACAAGCTCGCGAAAAACTGGCCCAGTGCCGATTTACGCATGATTGGGCGCGCTGGGCACGCCTTGTCCGAACAAGGCATTACCAGCGCATTGGTCGCTGCAATGGATGCGTTTGGGGCGAAACCCGAGGTGCTCAAGCTTTAACCTTTACAGCTTTGCGTCAGGCGTTAAGGTGAAGTTCGAACCATCAGGGAGCTCAGCTTGGACAACGTCCTATCTATCGTCGCACAACGCCTCGCGCTTGGTCTGCTTACGCTTTTGATTGTGTCCGCCGTGATCTTTGTCGCGGTCAACATGCTGCCTGGTGATTTCGCCGAGTTGATCCTCGGGCAGGGCGCCACACCTGAATCTGTCGCAAAAATTCGCGTTGATCTGGGCTTAGATCAATCCATGGTGTCGCGTTATTTTAGCTGGCTTTCGGGCATGGTGACGGGCGAGCTTGGCACCAGCTTTGCGCAGTTGAATTTCCAGACGAACCTTGGCGGTAGCGGCGGTGTGACCGTTGCGGAACAGATCGCGCCACGATTTGCTAATACCATGTTCTTGGCGTCGGTCACGGCAATGATCGCTGTGCCGATTGCTGTGACTTTGGGTATTCTTGCAGCGCTTTACCGCAATACGATTTTTGATCGCGCGGCGAATATTCTGACCCTTAGCTCCATCAGCAGCCCTGAATTTTTCATGGCCTATGTGCTGATCCTATTCCTTGCGGTTCTGAACCCGATCCTCCCGTCGTTGTCGAATATCTATGACGGTATGGCATTCGGGGACCGGCTTGAGAAAACGCTTTTGCCTGCGCTGACACTCACCCTTGTTGTGACGGCGCATATGATGCGCATGACCCGTGCGGCGATTATCAACCTGCTGGCCAGCCCCTATATCGAGATGGCGCGGCTCAAAGGCATGTCGCCGATGCGCGTGATTGTAAAACACGCGCTGCCAAACGCGCTTGCGCCGATCATTAACGTGATTGCGCTGAACCTTGCTTATCTCGTTACTGGCGTTGTCGTGGTTGAAGTGGTTTTCGTTTATCCGGGGATTGGCCAACTATTCGTGGACAGCGTCAAAATTCGCGACATCCCTGTTGTACAGGCCTGCTGCCTGATCTTTGCTGCGGCCTATATCCTTTTGAACTTGACGGCGGACATCTTGTCGATCCTGTCCAACCCACGTTTGAGGCACCCTAAATGAGCACAGTTCTTTCTATCGCTCTTTGGCTTGCGGTCGTTGCTGCGGTCGCTTGGGTTTTCCGTTTTGCCGGACAAAAGCTGACCCAAAACGCGCCACGTTTCCGCGATATGCCGTTTGGCGTTGCCTTTGGCTATGTGCTGGGCGCAGTTGTTCTGAGCTGGCTCATTTGGAGTTTCATGCAGTCACGCAGCGCTGATCCAGCCGTCGCCAACAAATTCTTCTTCCTTGGTGTCGCGATCAAAGCGTTCCTTGTGTTTTCCGCTGCCGCTTGGCTATTTCGCCTGCTTGGCCGCAATGTTGGCACGGCAGGCACGCGCAAGCTTTTCCGAACCATTCCCTTGACTGCAGCCTTTGGTATTCTGGTGATTATCATCTACGCGATCCTCGCGATTTTCGCGAGTTTGATTGCACCTTACGGTCAGGATGAGATCATCCAAGGCGTCGCTGCAAACATCATTCCAGGGGGTGATCCTGCGATGGGTGGCAATCCTGACTTTCCTTTTGGGACCGATCAGATTGGTCGCGATATTTTGTCCCGTCTCATTTACGGCGCGCAGAATACAGTTGGCATTGCCTTTGCGACGACACTGCTTGCGTTCTTTATTGGTGGCAGCCTTGGCTTTCTTGCCGCGGTTGTTGGGGGGTGGACAGATCAAATTCTAAGCCGTTGTGTTGATGTTCTGATGGCGATCCCGTCGCTGATCTTTGCGCTGCTTCTGATGACGATCGCTAGCGTCTGGTCGGCGCGATTGGGTATTCCGTTGACGGTGTTCATGGTGCTGATCATTGCGGTCATTGATAGCACCCGTGTTTTCCGCCTAGCCCGCGCTGTGGGGCAAAACATCGTTGTGATGGATTACATAGAGGCCGCAAAGCTGCGCGGTGAAGGCATGTGGTATCTCGTGTTCAAGGAAATCCTGCCGAACGCGACCGCGCCCCTGCTGGCCGAATTCGGTCTGCGGTTCTGCTTCGTGTTCCTGACAATCGCCGCGTTGTCGTTCCTTGGCTTAGGTATCCAGCCGCCATTGGCCGACTGGGGCACGATGGTCCGCGATCTGGCGTCTTTCATCAACTTTGCGCAATTCGCGCCATTGGCGGCAACCACGCCACTGTTGGCGGCAGGTGCGATTGCGCTGCTGACAGTTGCCGTGAACTTTGTGGTCGACTGGATGTTGCATAAAACATCGGGGCTCAAAGAATGACTGATACGCTCCTTAAAATTCGTGGGCTTAAGCTTGAAGGTCGTAGCGACGAGACGTGGAACCCGATCATCAACGGTATCGATCTGACGCTGGCGAAGGGCGAAGTTCTGGGTCTGATCGGCGAATCTGGCGCGGGCAAATCAACGCTTGGTTTGGCGGCGATGGGGTTTACCCGCGACGGCGTGCGCATTTCGGAAGGCTCCGTCGAGTTTGACGGCATTGATTTACTCAAGGCGTCTGCATCGGTAAAGCGCGGCCTGTTGGGTAAGCGGATCGCCTATGTCGCACAGTCTGCGGCAGCCAGCTTTAACCCTGCGCACCGCATCATGGATCAGCATGTCGAAGGTCCCGTTCAGCACGGCGTTATGTCGCGTGCCGAGAGCGAAGCCGACGGCATGGCGCTATATGAAAAGCTCCGTTTGCCCGATCCAGAAAACATCGGTTTCCGCTATCCGCATCAGGTATCTGGCGGTCAGTTGCAACGTGCGATGACGGCGATGGCGATGGCCTGTCGTCCTGACTTGATCATCTTTGATGAACCTACAACGGCGCTTGATGTCACGACGCAGATCGAAGTTCTGGCCTCTATCCGTGACATCGTGAAAGACTTTAACACGGCTGCAATCTACATCACCCACGACCTTGCCGTCGTGGCGCAGATGGCGGACCGGATCAAGGTTTTACTGAGGGGTGACGAGGTTGAAACGGCCGATACCCGCACCATGCTTTCTTCGCCGACGCAGGAATACACAAAATCCCTCTGGGCTGTGCGCAGCTTTGAACGCCCGCTGAAATCGCCCGTTGTAGTGAAGTCCGTGCCTGTTGTTTCGGTTCAGAATGTTGACGCGGCTTACGGCAAAGTGCCTGTTTTGCATGACGTCAGTTTTGATATTCACGCGGGGCGCACTGTTGCGGTTGTGGGCGAATCTGGGTCGGGGAAGTCAACGGCGGCCCGCTGTATTACGGGGCTACTGCCACCGCGTGGTGGGCAGGTTAGCTTTGGTGGCGAAGTTATGCCCGCCGATTATCGCCAGCGGTCCAAAGATCAGTTGCGCCAAGTGCAGATGATCTATCAGATGGCCGATACCGCGCTTAACCCGCGCATGTCGATTGGTGATATCATTGCGCGACCCGTGCAATTTTACCTTGGGCTGACGGGCAAGGAAAAGCGTGCCCGCGTCGATAACCTGCTTGAGCAAATCGAGCTTGAGCCGTCTGAGTATTATACCCGCCTGCCGTCCGAGCTTTCGGGTGGTCAGAAACAGCGGATCGGGATCGCACGTGCGCTGGCCGCTGAGCCAAAGTTTATCATCTGCGATGAAGTCACAAGTGCCCTGGACCAGCTTGTTGCCGAAGGCATTTTGCGCCTTTTGGCGAAGCTGCAAGACGACTTGGGGTTGTCGTATATGTTTATCACCCACGACCTTGCGACTGTCCGCGCGATCGCTGACGAAGTGGTCGTGATGAAGGACGGACGTGTTGTGGACGCTGGTCCAAAGGCCGAGATGTTCCAGCCGCCACATCATCCTTACACTGATCTTTTGCTGTCTTCGGTCCCTGAAATGGATCCGGATTGGCTCACAAATCTACTTAAAGAACGCGGAGTTGATAACATCGGCGATGCTGCAGTGGGTAAGATGTAATTACGAATCACCGCGATGGTGGAGAAACCAAGGGCGGAAAACGCCTTTAAGACCAACTAGGGAGAACGAATATGAATGGAATTAGCAGACGCGGATTAATGCAATCCGGTGCCGCGGCTGGTGTGCTTGGCCTGACAGGCATGCCACTTCGCGCCGCAACGATGGGCGGAAAGTTTACTGCTGGCCTCAGTGGCGCAAACACCTCTGATAGCTGGGATAGCCGTACCCACTCCGACCTGTTCATGATTGCAAGTGCGCAGGGCGCTGTTTTTGACAGCTTGACCGAAGTCGCTGCTGACGGGTCCCTTCGTGGCGAGCTGGCCGAAAGCTGGGAGGCGAGCTCTGACGCGAAGACATGGACGTTTAACCTGCGGTCTGGTGTCAACTTCCACAATGGCAAAGCATTTGGCGCGGATGACGTAATCGAATCCTTGCAAATGCACCTTGGCGAAGAGTCGAAGTCAGCCGCAAAGCCGATCGTTGAAGCCATCACCGAGATGAAGAAGTTGTCGGATACACAGGTGCAGTTCACGCTTGCCGCTGGTAACGCCGACTTCCCGTATTTGATGTCAGACTACCACATCTGCATTTACCCAGCCGGCCAGATCGAAGAAGCGATTGCCAAGGGTATTGGTACGGGCCTTTACGCTGTGAAGAGCTTTGATCCAGGTGTTCGCATGGTCGCGACGCGGGTTGCTGATCACTACAAAGGCGATACCGCTGGCTTCTTTGAAGAGATCGAATACATCGCGATCAACGACAACACGGCGCGTATGAACGCGTTGATGACGGGCCAAGTGGACGCGATCAACCGTATCGACTTTAAGACCGAAGCCTTGCTGAAAGCGAATCCTGCGCTACGCATTCAAGAAGTGACGGGTAACCAGCACTATATCTTCCCAATGCTCACAGATGTTGCGCCATTCAGCGATTTAAATGTTCGTAAGGCATTGAAATACGGCATCAATCGTCAAGAAATGGTTGATAAGATTTTGCAAGGTCACGGGATGGTCGGGAACGACTCCCCGATTGGTCCTGCAAACCAGTATTACAACGCGGATATGGAACAGCTTGAGTTCGATGCGGATAAAGCGAAGTACTACTTGGGCCAAGCAGGTCTTACGTCGCTGGATATCGATTTGTCGGTTTCAAACGCTGCCTTTGAGGGCGCTGTTGATGGCGGCCAACTTTATCAGGCGTCGGCTGCGAAGGGCGGGATCAATATCAACGTGATTCAAGAGCCGGCAGATGGCTATTGGTCGAACGTTTGGATGAAAAAGCCATGGTGTGCGAGCTACTGGTCGGGTCGTGCGACCGAGGACTGGATGTTCGCAACCGCTTATGAAAAAGGCGCACCTTGGAATGACAGCCATTGGGATCACCCACACTTCCAGTCGCTGCTGATTGACGCGCGTGCCGAGTTGGATAGCGACAAGCGCCGTGGTCAATACTATGAAATGCAACAGATTTTACGTGACGAAGGCGGCGTGATCCTGCCGATGTTTGCAAATAACGTACAAGCTGTGAACAACCGCATTTCCAGCCCAGAGACTATTGGTAACCTTTGGCAGATGGATAACGCGCGTATGGCCGAGCGTTGGTCTGTGGCGTAAATTACGCCCCTTTAGAAATGAGAACGCCCCGCAATTTGCGGGGCGTTTTTCGTTTGTGACTTACGTGCACAGAGCGTGCACCAAGCGTGCACCGATTTGGCACCCTAAATCTCGTATTGCACTACACCTGTGTAGTTTTGCAGGATAAAGTCGGGTTCATCACCTAGGCCAATAAAGATGTGGGTGCTACCATCAATGACCTCTGTATGGCCAAAAGTTTGGCGCACATCGACAATTTCGCCATCGATGTAGAATTCCTCAAAATAGTAGATATCTTGCGCGCCTTCGGAGCGAGGGTAATCGCCGATCCCATAGCCTACATAAATCCAGTCACCATCGAATCCGTCAATGACGTAGGTGTCGGCACCACTATTAAGCAAGAAGTAATCGAGATCGTCGGTTGCGGTGAGGTATTCAACAACTGGTGGCAATGGCTCTGCATGGATGCTCATATGCGGAATAGTCGTATTGTTAATCTGAATCGTGCTGCCGAATGCCTCGATGCGGACATTGTCGCCAATCTGTTCAATGGTTCCGACAGACTCACCGTTGTAAAGTAGTGTCGTTCCGTTAGCGTCAAGCGAGTAGGGTGAAGTATAACCCCGAACAGACGCCAGCCGTTCACCGTCGATTGCTATGCGGTCGCCGTTGAAATCGTGAATTGTGCCGTCTGCACCGTTCTCAAAGTTGAAAACATCGCTGTCAGTATAGTTGGTTGTGAGACCTGTGTCTGTATCGCCGTAGACATCAAAGTTCGCCTCACCCGTAAGAGTGATGTAGTCGGCGCCGCGGCCGCCATAAACGAGCGTGTCGTCCGCGTTTACGATGAGTGTGTTATCGTCGTTGTCTCCGTAAATGCCGCTAATTTGCTGGGGGATAAGCTCGGAAGCTGTGTGTCCGTTTAGCGTCAGAACCAAGCCACTATTCAGAGTTAAAACAACGCCGCTGTCAGTATCTTCGTATGTCCCAACTGAAATTGTATTCCTGTCAAACTGAATCAAAGAACCGTTTTCGTGAAGTGAAAAATCGTTTAGATTAATGGTTTCCCAATCGGTTTGGTTTGGTAAGTCATACCTGATCCGATCAACGCCGATTTCAAAATCTGTGATGGTAACATTGGACGCTGGTAGGTAGAAGAAATCCGCTCCATCGCCACCAGTCAAGATATCCCCCGCGCCGCCGATCAAAAGGTCGTTGCCGCCATATCCCAACAGCATGTCAATCGCGTCAGTTGAGGCCAGTCGATCATTGCCTTCAGTTCCCCGCAACAAATTTGTCAGGCCAACATCTTCGAGTGAAACCCCGGCTAGAATGATCTGACCGCTATTCAATCCCAATTCGGGAACGTTGAAGGCGCGAATAACCACACCTTGTTCGCTCTGGAAAATATTGCCAACTTCGACAAATTCCCCATCCATTAAATACCGCATGACGCTGCCGCTAGAATAGAATCTATCAGCGGAAAACGTGACCCCACCAAATTGTATGGTGTCGGTCCCAAGTTGAAAATCGGTGATCACATTTTCCGCGTCTGTGGCGCCGCCGTTTTGGAAAATGAAAACGTCTGAACCTGCTCCTCCCGTCGCGATATTGACCCCATTGTCGAGGTGAATGATGTCATTGCCTGACCCGCCAATGAGCGTGTTGTCACCTATGCCGCCGTAAATCTGGTCGTTGCCAGTGCCGCCTGCGATGATGTCATTGCCGTCGCCGCCGTAAAGCTTGTCGTCACCAGCGTCGCCGCTGATCCGGTCGTCGCCGTCTTCGCCAAGCAGGGTATCGTCGCCTGCGCCTGCACGCACGTAATCGGTTCCAGACCCTGTGTAGATAAGGTCATTTCCCTTACCCCCGAAGAAAAAATCTTGTGACGCGCCGCCAAAGAGTACGTCTGCCGCTGATGTCCCCGAGAGCCTGTCTTCGCCGTCGGTACCAAAGATGGGATTTAGGAGTGCCGCGAGTGCCACGACGTCTGGCCCTGCTTGTTCGGCGGTAATAAGGCCGTTGATATAGTCATAAAGTGTTTGTGAAATTGCGGCTGAAAAAATTGGCACTGGTATGCATCCCCCTGAAAACTAGAGTAAAAACCTAGCCGACGAAGGGGTGCCTTGCAACCATTAGGTATGTTTCTCAAATTTCCGCAATCGAAAATTGTGAGAAGTCCGGCATGTTTCAATGCCCCCTTGCAGACTCAGCCTTCCTTGTCTATATGATCGTTTAAAAGCGGCGTGCTGGGGTCCAAACCCAGCGCCCAACCGGAAATTTGTAACGGGCCGCGCGCCCGTTTTTTTGTGCTTGAGAGAAATATGAACGATCTAGTCGCCAAAGCTGCCATTGATCGCCGGATTGCCGAGATCATCACCCCTGTTGTCGAAGACATGGGTTTTGAAGTTGTGCGTGTCCGTCTGATGACTGGCAAAGAAAGTATCCTGCAGGTCATGGCTCAAAAGCCTGATGGCACGATTGAAGTTGATGAGTGCGGCAAGATCAGCACCGCGATTTCCGCCGTCATGGATGTCGAAGACCCGATTTTGGATGCCTACACGTTGGAAGTGTCCAGCCCCGGTATCGATCGTCCGCTGACACGGATGAAAGATTTCGACCAGTGGGAAGGCTTTGAAGCCAAGATTGAAACCGAAGAATTGATTGATGGTCGTCGCCGTTTCAAAGGCATACTTGCTGGCGTTGAGGGTGACGAAATCTTGATTACGATTGCTGAGGGCACGATTGGCCTAAAGTTTGAATGGCTGTCAGACGCCAAATTGGTGCTGACAGATGAATTGATCCGCGACGTTTTGCGCGGACGTAAAGATGCGGGTCAGATTGACGAGACCCAGTTTGATCAAATCGAAACCATCATTGATGGTCAGGAGGACTAACGAATGGCAATTACTTCTGCAAACCAGCTGGAGCTGCTGCAAACGGCCGAGGCTGTCGCCCGCGAAAAGAACATCGATGCCAATTTGGTTGTCGAGGCGATGGAAGAGTCGCTCGCGCGTGCTGCGAAATCCCGTTACGGCGCAGAGATGGATATCCGCGTAGATATCGACCGCAAGACTGGCCGTGCGACATTTACACGCGTGCGTACAGTTGTTGGGGACGACGAGCTTGAGAACTATCAGGCCGAGTTCACTGTCGATCAAGCCCGCGAATATATGGAAAATCCAGAGGTCGGTCAGACATTCGTCGAGGTCGTTCCACCTGTTGAGTTGGGCCGTATTGCGGCACAGTCTGCCAAGCAGGTTATTTTGCAAAAGGTCCGCGAAGCCGAGCGCGACAAGCAGTATGAAGAATTCAAAGATCGTGCTGGCACAATCATCAACGCGCTTGTGAAGCGTGAAGAGTATGGCAACGTGATCGTTGACGTAGGTTCTGGCGAGGCGATTTTGCGTCGCAATGAGAAGATCGGCCGCGAGGCATACCGCCCGAACGATCGTATCCGTTGCTACATCAAAGAAGTCCGCCGCGAGCAGCGTGGCCCGCAGATTTTCCTTTCACGTACAGCGCCTGAGTTCATGGCCGAGCTGTTCAAGATGGAAGTTCCAGAGATTTACGAAGGTATCATCGAGATCAAGGCCGTTGCCCGTGATCCGGGTTCCCGCGCAAAGATCGCTGTGATTTCGCACGATAGCTCGATTGATCCGGTTGGTGCCTGCGTCGGTATGCGCGGTAGCCGTGTTCAGGCTGTTGTGAACGAGCTTCAGGGTGAAAAGATCGACATCATTCCTTGGAATGAAGATATGCCAACGTTCCTTGTGAACGCATTGCAGCCTGCGGAAGTTTCCAAGGTTGTTCTGGACGAAGAAGCTGGCAAGATCGAAGTTGTTGTGCCTGATGAGCAATTGTCCTTGGCAATTGGTCGTCGTGGTCAGAACGTGCGCCTTGCATCCCAGTTGACTGGTTTGGACATCGACATCCTCACTGAGGAAGAAGAATCCAAGCGTCGTCAGGCAGAGTTCGAATTGCGCACTGGTCTGTTCATGGAAGCGCTGGATCTGGACGAATTCTTTGCCCAGTTGCTAGTATCTGAAGGGTTCACGAGCCTCGAAGAAGTGGCCTATGTCGAGCTTGATGAATTGCTGGTCATTGAAGGAATTGATGACAGCACAGCAAGCGAATTGCAGACACGCGCCCGCGAATACCTTGAGGCGATCAACACCAAAGCTATGGAAGCTGCCCGTGCGTTGGGTCTTGAGGATAGCCTTGTGAACTTCGAGGGTTTGACACCTTTGATGCTGCAAGCTTTGGCCGAAGATGGTGTGAAAACACTGGAAGACTTCGCGACCTGTGCTGACTGGGAGCTGGCCGGTGGCTGGACGACAGAGGGCGGCGAGCGCAAGAAGGACGAAGGCGTTCTTGAGAAGTTTGAAGTGTCCTTGGAAGAAGCGCAGAACATGGTTATGACCGCCCGCGTTATGCTGGGTTGGGTTGATCCCGCTGATCTGGTATCTGACGAAGACGAAAACACAGAGGAAGACGACGCCTGATTTGGGCGTCGTGAGGTAGCGCAGATACATGTCACGTAAGAGTCCATATCAAGCAAAGAACGACGACGTTGAGCGCAAGTGCATCGTCTCGGGAGAGGTCACGCCTAAGGCGGGGCTGATCCGCTTTGTTGTGGGGCCAGACGACCGAATTTATCCTGACGTCTTGGGTAAGTTGCCTGGACGTGGTATGTATGTGACTGCTGATCGTGCAATATTAGAAGCGGCTACAAAGGGCCAGTTCTCTCGCAGCGCAAAGAAAGCAGTTTCTGTTCCTGAAGGCCTTGTCGACGAGGTAGAGCGTCAGTTGTGTCGCCACGCCCTCGACCTGATCGCTTTGACCCGTAAGTCCGGCCGCGCGGTTTGTGGGTTTGAGAAAGTTAAGGGCTGGCTCGCTGGTGGCGAGAATGTCCGTGTTTTGTTGCAAGCCTCTGATGGATCAGAGCGCGGCAAGGCAAAGTTATGGACCCCAGAGGGTGCCCGTTATTTCGGGTGTTTCACTTCTGAGGAATTGGGTTTGGCATTCGGACGTGGAAGTGCAATACACGGCGCGCTCTCGAATGGAAAACTCAGCAACCGTGTTGTAGAAGAAGCCACAAAGCTACGTGGTCTACGAGAGATAGACGGCGACGACGTGTCGGCCGGGAAGGATAAAGAAGCCAAATGAGCGATAACGACGGTAAAAAGCCACTTGGTCTTGGCGGTTCGCGCCCAAGCAATGTGAAGCAGAGCTTCAGCCACGGACGCACGAAGAACGTGGTCGTAGAAACCAAACGCAAGCGCGTTGTGGTCCCGAAACCTGGTGCGGCAAAGCCTGCGACGGGTGGCCCTGCAATGCCTGTCGGTGGTGATCCATCAAAGCGGCCTGCGGGCATTTCTGATGTGGAATTGGCACGTCGCATGAAGGCTTTGGCAATGTCCAAAGCCCGTGAGACCGAAGAAGCCGCAAAGCGTGAGGCCGAAGAGGCAGAGCGTGCAGCCGAGCGCGAACAGCGCCGTGCCGAGTTAGAAGCCAAAGAGGCCGAAGACCGTGAGCGCGAGGAAAGCCTCAAGGCGAAAGCCGAAGAGGAAGAGCGCAAGCGTCTGAAGGCTGAAAAAGCCAAAGCTGCAAAGAACGCACCAGAAGCCGTAAGTGGCCCTGTTGATGCGCCTCCGGGTGAGACAGAATTCTCGCGTCCATCCTCTGCGGCCCGTAAGGTTGACCGCGAGAAGGACAACCGTGCCGCAGATGCCAACAAGGGCAAGCCAACACGCGATGATGATGCTGGCCGCCGTGGTGGTAAGCTGACGTTGAACGATGCGTTGACTGGCCGCGAAGGTGGTCGCCAGCGTTCAATGGCTGCGATGAAACGCAAGCAAGACCGTGCCCGTGCGAAAGCAATGGGTGGATCGGTTGAACGTGAAAAGGTTTTCCGCGACGTGTCTCTGCCTGAGACGATCACCGTTGCCGAGCTTGCTATTCGTATGACCGAGCGCGTTTCTGATGTTGTGAAGGCGTTGATGAACAACGGCATCATGGCGACTCAGACACAGACAATTGACGCCGATACTGCGGAACTGATCATCGAGGAATTCGGCCACAAGGTTGTCCGCGTTTCCGATGCTGACGTTGAGCAGGTCATCGACCAGATCAAAGACGATCCTAAGGATCTGGTTGATCGCGCACCGATCATCACGATCATGGGTCACGTTGACCATGGTAAGACATCCTTGCTGGATGCGATCCGCAAAACCCGCGTTGTTGCGGGCGAAGCGGGCGGCATCACGCAGCACATCGGTGCCTATCAGGTCACAACCGATAGCGGTCAGTTGTTGTCGTTCCTCGATACTCCGGGTCACGCGGCGTTTACGTCGATGCGTGCCCGTGGTGCTCAGGTGACGGATATTGTTGTTCTGGTTGTTGCAGCCGACGATGCGGTTATGCCGCAAACAGTCGAGGCTATTCACCACGCCAAAGCAGCCAAGGTTCCAATGATCATCGCGATCAACAAATGTGACCGTCCAGCCGCCAACCCGACTAAAGTGCGCACCGACTTGTTGCAGCACGAGGTTGTTGTTGAGGCCATGTCTGGTGACGTGCAGGACGTTGAAGTCTCTGCTGTGACGGGCGAGGGTTTGCCAGAATTGCTTGAGGCGATTGCACTTCAGGCGGAAATTCTGGAACTGAAGGCAAATCCAAATCGTGCCGCTTCTGGCGCTGTGATCGAGGCCCAGCTTGATGTTGGTCGCGGTCCTGTTGCCACGGTTCTGGTCCAGAACGGAACATTGCGCAAAGGCGACATTTTTGTTGTTGGCGAGCAGTGGGGTAAGGTTCGTGCGCTGATCAACGATAAGGGCGATCGCATTGACGAAGCTGGCCCATCTGTTCCTGTTGAGGTCTTGGGCCTGAACGGCACACCTGAAGCGGGTGACGTTTTGAACGTGACTTCGACCGAAGCGCAAGCGCGCGAGATTGCTGAATACCGTGCGAAAGCGGCTAAGGACAAACGTGCGGCGGCTGGTGCTGCTGTGACGCTTGACCAGTTGATGGCGAACGCGAAATCAAGCGAGACCATGAGCGAATTGCCAATCTTGGTGAAAGCTGACGTTCAGGGTTCTGCCGAAGCGATTGTGCAAGCGATGGAGAAAATCGGCAATGATGAGGTGCGCGTGCGCGTCCTACACTCTGGTGTTGGTGCGATCACGGAATCCGATATCGGTCTGGCCGAGGCCTCTGGCGCCCCTGTGTTTGGCTTTAACGTGCGTGCGAATGCGTCCGCCCGTCAAACAGCCAACCAAAAGGGCGTTGAGATCCGTTACTATTCGGTCATCTACGATCTTGTGGACGATGTGAAAGCGGCGGCTTCTGGCCTCCTCTCTGCTGAAATCCGCGAAAAGTTCATCGGTTATGCCAAGATCAAAGAGGTCTTTAAGGTCTCTAACGTTGGTAAGATCGCTGGTTGTATCGTGACCGAGGGTGTTGCCCGTCGTTCCGCTGGTGTCCGTTTGCTGCGTGATAACGTGGTTATCCACGAAGGTACGCTCAAGACGCTCAAGCGCTTTAAGGATGAAGTGCCTGAAGTACAGTCCGGTCAGGAATGTGGTATGGCGTTCGAGAACTATGAGGACATCCGTCCAGACGACGTGATCGAAATCTTCGAGCGCGAATCGGTTGAGCGTAACCTTTAATCCGTTGCGATTGAGTTAGAAAAAAGGGCGGTCCGTTTGGACCGCCCTTTTTTGTTTTCGTGAACAGTGGGAGTGGCGGATGCACGGAACTTCGAACAATGGACCACTCATGGGCCTACATTCCCAAATCACAACTTTGACTATCGACTTCCCAACGACCGCCAGCATCTAGACAGTTACCCTGATGAAGAAAGATCTTGTCGATTAGCCAAATCAGTCCAACAAGTATGATAACGGTCAATCCAACTGTACGCGCAAACTTCATTTTGCCGCCAAATTGTTGAGCGCCATAATGTCTCTATGGACCTATCGACCATTTAACTAGAGGCTAGAAGCAGTCATCTACCACTGGGCTGCTTCACAACCAATCCCGTAAAATCGGGATCAGGGGGATGTCTGCGGGGGGCATGGGGTAGTCGCGCAGGTCGTGTGCGTGGACCCATTTGAGGACCTGGCCTTCGCGGGGTTGCGGTGTGCCTTCCCAGCGGCGGCAGGCGAAGAGTGGCATCAGCAGGTGGAAGTCGTCGTAGCTGTGACTGGCGAAAGTGAGTGGTGCGAGGCAGCTCGTCCAAGTATTGATGCCGAGTTCTTCTTGCAGTTCGCGGATCAGGGCGATTTCGGGCGTTTCGCCTTGTTCCACTTTGCCGCCCGGAAATTCCCAGAGCCCCGCGAGAGATTTTCCCTCGGGGCGCTGGGCGAGGAGGATCCGCCCGTCTGTGTCGATGAGAGCTACGGCAGAGACGAGCAGCGTTTTCACGAGCGGTAGTCCGCGTTGATCGTGATGTACTGGTGTGTGAGGTCGCAGGTCCAGACGGTGCATTTGCCGTCACCGAGGCCGAGGCCAATGTTGATGGCGATGTCTTGCTCTTTCATCAACGCGGCCCCTGCTTCTTCGGTGTAAGACGGTGCGACCCAGCCGTTTTCGGCGACAAGCACGTCGCCAAAGTGAATGGTGAGCAGGTCGCGGTCGGCGGCTGCGCCTGATTTACCGACAGCGGCAACAATACGACCCCAGTTCGGATCTTCACCAGCGATGGCGGTTTTTACCAGCGGGGAGTTCGCGGTGGACATCGCAACAAGGCGCGCATCGCTGTCGGACGCCGCGCCAGTCACGTTGATGGTCACGAACTTGGTCGCGCCTTCGCCGTCGCGCACGACCTGTTGGGCAAGATCGAGCATGATTTCATGCAGAGCGTCGGAGAAGTCTGCGTTGCCTGTCACATCGACGCCAGAGCGGCCTGTTGCGGCGATCATCAGGCTGTCGGAGGTCGAGGTGTCGCTATCTACGGTGATGCAGTTGAAGGTTTTTGCGTTGTGCTTTGAGACCAGCGCTTGCAAGTCGGCTTGGGCGATTTGGCCGTCGGTGAAGATGTAGACGAGCATGGTGGCCATGTCTGGCGCGATCATGCCTGAGCCTTTGGCGATGCCTGCGATTTTGACAGATTTGCCTTTAATAGAGACTGTTTTTGTCGATCCCTTTGGGAAGGTATCTGTCGTCATAATGGCGCGGGCGGCGTCGGACAGGTTCTCGGCCGACTGGTTTTCGCGTAGCTCGCCAAGTTTCGCCACGATCTTTTCATGCGGCAATGGCTGGCCGATGACACCTGTGGAGGCAGTGAAGACGCGGTTGACGTCGACGTTGCAAAGGTCAGATACGCCTTTGGCGAGAGCCGCCACTGAGGCCTCGCCCAGCTTGCCTGTGAAGGCGTTAGAGTTGCCAGAGTTCACGAGGATCGCGGCAGGGCCAGATGTGCCCAGCGCCAGTTTGCGTTGGCAATCAAGCACGTTGGCGGAGCGCGTGGAGGAGGTCGTGAAAACCCCCGCCACGGATGAGCTTTCCGCGAGAAGGGCCAACATAACGTCGACCCTATCTGCGCGTTTCACCCCAGCAGCGGCCGCCGCAAAAGTCACGCCGTCAATGACGGGTAGGTCAGGAAAGGAGGCTGGTGCGAGGGGTGAAATGGACATGGGTTACTCTCCTAGGAGGTCAATGTTGCTGATAAGGGTCGGATCAAAGGCGTCAGGCTCTGGCAGGGTGATCTCGGCTGCATCTTTGAGTTCGACCAAGCGCGCTTGGATTGCGGCCTCTTGGACCTCTGCGAAGATTTCCTGCTGTACGTCTTCGAGTGCGGGTGCCTCTGCGTTGCGGGTTTCGAGCAGGGTGACGACATGCCAGCCGAATTGTGTTTTTACAGGCTCGGAGACCTCACCGGGCGACATCGCTTTCACGGCTTCCTCAAATTCAGGAACCATTTGACCTGCGCCGAACCAACCAAGGTTGCCGCCGTTTGGGCCAGTCGGGCCTGTTGAGACCTCTTTGGCAACGGTTGCGAAATCTTCGCCAGCGTCGATACGTGCTTTGGCAGCCAACGCCTCTTCTTCGGTTTCAACAAGAAGGTGAGACGCGTTATATTCCGTGCTGGGCGCTGAATCTGCGAACTTTGCATCGTAGGCTGCTTTCACCGCCTCTTCGGTCACAGTCGTCATGGTAATGCGGTTGATTTCTTCACCAGCTAGCAGCGAGCGGCGCTCGTTTGTGATCGCATAATCGACGCGGGCAGGTGCCTCGCCAAAGCCGTCAGCCAAAACTTGCTGCTGCACTAGCTGGTCAAGGATACCTTCAAAAAGCACATCATCGGGCAATTGGGCGTATTGTTGGGGCAATTGCGCGCGCGCAATGATCATCTGACCGAGTGTAATTTCTGTGCCGTCAACGGTTGCAACGACCGTCGCGGCTGTCTCGCCCTCGGCAAAAACACCCGTTGCGGCCAACGAAAGGGCCATTGCCCCAAAAAATGTTGCATGTTTCAGCATTAAACGTTCCCTTGATGAGCCGTGGAGGGCCACGGCGTTGACACTGCATATCCGGCCCCTTACATCCGATTAAAGCCTTTGAGGGGGCTGGCCTTGGCCCTTATGTAAATGGCCTACCGTTGGCCTACAAGCGACCTCCTCGCAATAACATGAAAGTAGCGCGTAATCGCGCCGTCGGAGAAAATATGCTGGGTTTCGGAAAAATTGCCAAAAAGGTGTTTGGCACGGCCAATGACCGCAAAGTGAAATCGGTGCGTCCATTGGTCGATAAGATCAATGCGCTGGAGCCAGAATTTCAGGCTCTGACGGATGAGGGTATTATTCAGAAAACCCGCGAGTTTCAGACCCGCGTGCAGGGTGGTGAAAACCTCGATGATATGCTGCCAGAAGCATTTGCCAACTGCCGCGAGGCCGCGCGCCGTGCGCTTGGTCTGCGTGGATTTGATACGCAGCTTATGGGTGGCATTTTCCTGCATCAGGGTAACATCTCTGAGATGAAGACAGGTGAGGGTAAAACCCTTGTTGCGACTTTCCCTGCCTACCTGAACGCGCTGTCGGGCAAGGGCGTGCATATCGTGACCGTGAACGACTATCTTGCGAAACGCGACGCTGAGTGGATGAGCAAGGTTTATACCGCGCTTGGCATGACCACCGGCGTTGTTTATCCGCAGCAACCCGAAGGCGAGAAAAAGGCCGCTTATCTGTGTGACGTGACCTACGCCACCAACAACGAGCTTGGCTTTGATTACCTGCGCGACAACATGAAGTCCGAGTTGTCCCAGATTTATCAGCGCCCGCATAACTTTGCGATTGTGGATGAGGTCGACTCGATCCTGATCGACGAAGCCCGCACGCCGCTGATCATTTCTGGCCCTGCACAGGATCGCGCAGAAATGTACCGTCAGATCGACAAGATCGTGCCTGATCTCAAAGACGAGCACTATACGATTGATGAAAAGGTGAAGCAGGCCACCTTTACCGATGAGGGCAACGATTTCCTTGAGGAACGTTTGTCTGTAGTTGGTTTGTTGCCTGAGGGTCAGACCCTTTATGATCCTGAAAGCAGCACATTGGTGCACCACCTTTCCCAAGGTCTGCGCGCCCATAAAATGTTTGCACGCGATAAAGATTACATCGTGCGCGACAATGAAGTTGTGCTGATTGACGAATTTACGGGCCGCATGATGGCTGGCCGTCGTCTGTCGGATGGTTTGCACCAAGCGATTGAAGCCAAAGAAGGCGTCGCGGTCAAAGCCGAGAACGTCACGCTCGCGTCTGTTACTTTCCAAAACTATTTCCGCCTCTACAGCAGGCTGTCGGGTATGACGGGTACTGCCTTGACCGAGGCAGAAGAATTCATGGAGATTTACGGGCTTGGTGTTGTCGAAGTTCCGACCAACCGCCCTATTGCGCGTCAAGACGAGCATGATCAGGTTTACCGCACCGCACGTGAGAAATTTGACGGTGTTGTCAAAGAGATCAAGGTTGCCCATGAAAAGGGCCAGCCGATCCTTGTTGGTACAACTTCGATTGAGAAGTCCGAGTTTTTGGCGCAATTGCTGACGGCTGAGGGTATCAAGCACAACGTTTTGAACGCTCGCCAGCACGAGCAAGAAGCACAGATCATTGCGGATGCGGGTAAGTTTGGCGCCGTGACGATTGCCACGAACATGGCGGGTCGCGGGACCGATATTCAGCTTGGCGGCAACGTCGAGATGCGCGTTTTGCAAACCTTGGCAGAGAAGCCCGATGCAGATCCTGAGACCGTGCGTGCCGAGATGGAGGCCGAGGTTGCCGAAGCGAAGATCAAGGTCAAAGAGGCCGGTGGTCTTTTTGTTCTTGCGACAGAGCGCCATGAAAGCCGCCGCATTGATAACCAGTTGCGCGGACGTTCTGGCCGTCAGGGTGATCCGGGTCGGTCGTCGTTCTTCTTGTCACTTGAAGACGATCTTATGCGCATTTTCGGGTCCGAGCGTTTGGACAAGGTTCTGTCTTCGCTTGGCATGAAAGAGGGCGAAGCGATTATTCACCCTTGGGTTAACAAATCGCTAGAGCGCGCGCAGGCGAAGGTTGAAGGCCGTAACTTTGACATTCGTAAGCAGCTTTTGAAGTTTGACGATGTGATGAACGAGCAGCGCAAGGTGATCTTTACCCAGCGCCGCGACATCATGGAAGCCTCGGACCTGTCCGACATCGTGGCCGACATGCGCCATCAGGTGATTGACGATCTGGTCCACGAACACATGCCGCCGAAATCCTATGCCGATCAGTGGAATACTGAGGGGCTCTATGCTGATGTGATTGCCCAGTTGGGAATCGATGAGCCGGTGATGAAGTGGGCCGAAGAAGAAGGCGTGGACGACGATGTGATCAGGACGCGTCTTGAGGAAGCTTCGGACAAATATATGGCAGAAAAGGCCGCGAGCTTTGGTGACGAGACCATGCGTAACATCGAAAAGCAGATTCTTTTGCAGACGATTGATGGCAAATGGCGTGAGCATCTTTTGACGCTCGAACACCTGCGTGCTGTTGTAGGCTTCCGTGGCTATGCCCAGCGTGATCCGCTGAACGAATACAAAACCGAAGGGTTCCAATTGTTCGAGCGTCTGTTGGATAGTTTGCGCACTGAAGTGACCCAAAAACTTGGGCAAATCCGTCCGATTTCGCCTGAAGAGCAGCAGAAATTGATTGAGCAGATGCGTGCCCAGCAAGCCGCCGCTGCAGAAGCCCAAGGCCAAGCGGTTGCCCGTGCGACATCTGATGAAACGGGTACAGGGTCTACGGCGCGCGAAGGCTTTGTTGAGGATAATCCAGAGACTTGGGGCAGCCCAAGCCGCAACGATCCTTGCCCCTGTGGATCGGGAAATAAGTTCAAGCATTGCCACGGGCGCTTAACTTAATTAACAAATTCAATGACTTAACAATCAATTGCACTGCATAAAATGTTATGCAATTGTTATGCAAATGGCGATTTTGCATAGGTTGTTAGGCATTTGTTAGGCAAAACTGAGGGTGAGTTTGAAGAAAAGCTGCTTGACGGAAGGGCACTGCTGTTCTCGCGCAATGGCATTTTCCAAGTGCGATTGTACAAAGGCACGCGGCAGTACATCTACAAAAGCCTAAAGACACGAGACTTGGCTAAGGCACGTGATTTGGCTGTACGTGCGCACTAAGAGTTAGAGTTTCGCAAAGAAGAACAGCTGCCACTGCAGATTAAACGTTTCAGTGATGTGCTTAACGAATATGCCAAACTGCGTGAGAGCCAGAATGCACGTGGCACTTACAAGCACAGTAACAAAGCCAATCAACAGCAAACCAGTGATTATATGCTGCGCCAGATAGTGCGTGTGAGCAAGTTTTGGCATGAGTACTGTGGCAAGAAGCCAGTTGATAAGATAGATAATGCACTGCTGCGTGACTACGTTGATTGGCGACGTGATTACTATCACCGCGTGCCAGTAGAGCAGCGTCCAAAGAACCACAGCTTAAATCCAGCAGATAAAACACTTGAGTGGGAAACTACCTTTGCACTCACTGTGCTGAAGTTTGCGCAAGAACGTGGCTACAGAGGCAACAAACCAACACCAACGTTTAGACACAAAGCACAGCGTACTAAAACACGCCCAGCATTCACACTTAAAGAATACAGCGTGTTGTACAAAGGCATTAGGCGCTGGATGCATGAGGAGAAAGACAACGCCAAGTGGCGCTATACACGTGAGCTACTGGAGCTATGCCCGAAAGTTGGTGACGGCGTGATTAGGCGGCATGGTTAAGTTGTTTGATCCCGTCCTTGAATGCAATC